>MDTE01103618.1_pt1 | contig 44922 bp, 38 predicted proteins | sample 811231 | NCBI WGS metagenome assembly MDTE01 (sample SAMN05326651, study PRJNA326480) | marine metagenome | isolation source: seawater | place: Indian Ocean: Red Sea | collected 2010 | reverse complement strand
CTTTTAATTACTTAAAAACTTTTTTCCATATTTGTCTTTAAATCTCACTATATCGTTATCTTCTAAATAAAAGTAAGTTTGAACTTAATTAAAATACTGGATTTTAATATGATGAGAAGAATTTGCACATTTTTATTTTTTAATTATTTTTTTGATAAGTTTAAGTTTTAGAAACTTGCATTGCTCCTTTTTTGTTGGTACAAATGTATTAAAGTTCAAATGTTCTATTTTATGGATAGTGATTTAACTGCGGCTCAAGGTGAGCTGTTTGAATGGATAAAAAATTATATTAAAGAATTTCAGCATAGTCCCTCAATAAGGCAAATGATGAATGGTATGGGACTTAAATCTCCAGCTCCAATACAAAGTCGTCTTAAGCATTTGCAAGATAAAGGCTATATATCTTGGCAGGAAGGTAAAGCAAGAACACTTCAACTCGTTGATGATATCGTAAATGATATTCCTATATTGGGATCAATTGCTGCAGGGGGATTGATTGAAACCTTTTCAGATGTTGAAGATAGCTTGGATTTTAATGATATTTTCAAAAAGAAAGGTTTATTTGCATTAACAGTTAATGGAGATTCAATGATAGATGCTTGTATATCAGATGGGGATATGGTTTTAATTGAACCAATAATGGAGATAAATTCATTAAGAAATGGAGATATTGTAAGTGCGCTAGTTCCTGGTATGGGTACCACATTAAAGTATTTTTTTAAAAGAAAAGATAAAATCTACCTTGAGGCTGCAAATATTAATTACGAACCTATTATTTTAAATTTAAATGAGGTTTCAGTTCAAGGAAGATTAATTGCTGTTTGGAGAAGAGTTTAAAAATTTTCAATATATAGTCATATTGTTTTCTTTATCAGAAGAAATATATTTCTGTAAATTAGACTTTAGAATGTAAATTAAATTTATGAATAATAAAATAATTACCTTTACAACTAAAGGCGGAGATGGAAATTCTTGGGCTTTAGATCAGATTCTTTTAAATGTTAAAAATGGACTGCTCAGGAAAACCAATTGGTGTTTTGTGGAGTCTATAAGTTTTGCAGATATTGTTATATTTGGATGGTATCCAGGATATCTAGAGAATAGATTTATATTAAATAAGAATCAGATAATAATATGTTTTATGGAAAATGATACAAAAGAAATTTATCCTGATTTATCTAAAAATAAATATTTTAAAAGGATTGATATTTGGTTAACAATGAGTACTAAAGAGAGGGAGGTATTAAAAAGGGAAAATACCCAAGCATATGTTATGCCATTTACAAAATTAAAAAAAATTGAAAATAATAATTATCTCAATAATGATTTTGAAAAAAAATTAAATCCATTAATTGAGTTTAAGAAAAATAGTAATCAAAAATTAATCCTTTCTGCTCAGAGAGATTCTTCATTAGTTAATGGCGAATGGATCCCAAAGAGACAAAAGAATCCTAAATATCTTTTGGAATTATATAAAGAAGCCAAGAATCAAGAATTGCAACTCATGCTGGTTTTATGTGGTCCAAGAAGACATTGGATAGTTGATCAGTTAGATAAAAATAATCTTCCTTATATTTTTCTAGGAAGTAAACCTACTAAAGAAGATGATTATTTGAACAAATTGCCAAGAGAACTAATACTTAGAATAATACAAGAATGTGATTTTTCTATAGTTACTAGTTTATGGGAAGGAGGCCCTTTATGTATTATTGAATCCATAGAAAAAAGAAAGCTAACATTTTCTACATCGGTTGGATTTAGTAAGGATCTTTTGCCTAAAGAAGTATTATTATCTGGAGAAATGCTTAATGATATTAATGCAATAAAAAATATTATCAATTCCGATTTTATACATAAAAATGCTTTGAATGAAGCTTTAAATAAATATAATAATTTTGTCGAATTAGATTTAGAAAAAATTATCGCTCATATAGGATTAATTTCTAAATCAAAACATTTTTCTAAAATGGATCTATTAATAAGATATAAATTTTATAAATTTGATTTTGTTTTAGTTAACTTAGAAAATTTTATAAGAAGACTAAAATTATTTATTGGAAGAAAATTAAAAAAGTTTTTCTCAATATAAAATTTTTAACTAAAACACAGTTAGATATGAATATCTAAAGGTTACTTAACAGAAATTTTATATATATTTATTAATGTTTTATTATATTATTTTATTAATATGAAAATTAATTAAATAGCTTTGACCTCTTATATATTAGGAATTTCATGTTTTTATCATGATAGTGCAGCCACATTAATAAAAGATGGAGAATTGATTTCAGCAGTTCAAGAAGAGAGATTTACAAGGAAAAAACATGACCCTAGCTTCCCTTTAAATGCAATTAAATATTGTCTTAAGAAAGAAAATATTGATTTAGTTAATATTGAGGCAATAATTTACTATGAAAAACCATTATTGACTTTTGAAAGACTTTTAGAAACCTATCTAGATACTGCTCCAAGAGGTTTCAGATCATTTGTTGCGGCAATGCAAGTTTGGATAAAGGAAAAATTATTTTTAAAATCGGAATTAAAAAAGCAATTTAAATTAATACAAGAAGAAATCAATTCTCAAGGAAAATATTCTTTACCAAAATTTCTTTTCGCTGAACATCATCAATCTCATGCAGCAGCAGCATATTATCCAAGTCCATATGAGAAGGCAGTTATTCTATGTATGGATGGAGTAGGAGAATGGGCTACAACTTCTGCATGGATTGGTGAAGGTAATAAAATTAAACATCTTTGGGAAATTAATTTTCCTCATTCATTAGGCCTTCTTTATTCTGCCTTTACTTATTATTGTGGATTCAAAGTCAATTCAGGGGAATATAAATTAATGGGTTTAGCTCCCTATGGACAACCTATTTATGCTGATAAGATTAAAAAAAATTTGATAGAGATAAAAGATGATGGAACTTTTAAATTAGATATAAGTTACTTTAAATTTCATCGTGGATTTAGAATGACTAGTAAAAAATTTCATAAGCTGTTTGGATCTTTACCAAGGACTAAAGAGTCTGAACTAAAACAATTTCATATGGATTTAGCAGCTTCTATACAATTAGTGACAGAAGAGGTTGTACTTAAACTTGCCGATACTTTAGTAAAAGAAACTGGAATTAAAAATATTTGTCTTGCTGGTGGAGTGGCTCTTAATTGTGTAGCTAATGGCAAGTTATCGAAAACAAATAAATATAATATTTGGATTCAACCTGCAAGCGGCGATGCAGGATCTTCTCTTGGAGCAGCATTATTAGCTCATCACCAATATTATAAAAGAGATAGAATTGCTAACCCTGATGATTCTATGAAAGGCACTTACTTAGGGTGTGAATTTGATAACGAACAGATTATTAGATACTTAAAAGAAATAAATGCTTATTTCCACTCAGTTGAGGACAAGGAATTATTTGAAAAGATTGCTAAATATCTTGATGATGGTAAAGTCATTGGCTGGTTCAATGGCCCAATGGAGTTTGGACCAAGAGCATTAGGAGCTAGATCAATTATTGGTGATCCACGTAACAAGAATATGCAAAGCATAATGAATTTAAAAATAAAATATAGAGAGAGTTTTAGACCTTTTGCTCCATCTATTATTGAGGAAGAATTATCTAATTATTTTGAATTAACTCATAAAAGTCCCTATATGCTTTTAGTTGGGTCATTGAATAAAAACTTGTGCAATGAAATGAGTGACGAAGAAAAAAAACTTTTTGGCATTGAAAAATTAAATATTCCAAGGTCTTCATTACCTGCAATTACTCACGTAGACTACTCTGCTCGAGTACAGACTGTAAGTAAAAAAACAAATCTTAGATATTATCAATTAATTAAAGCTTTCCAAAAAAGAACTGGTTGCCCAACAATAGTAAATACATCTTTTAATGTTAGGGGTGAACCAATAGTTTGTTCACCTAAAGATGCTTTTCGCTGTTTTATGCGAACTGAAATGGATATATTAGTTCTGCAAAATCAATTGATATTTAAGAATGAACAAGAAAAACTTTATGAAAAAGAAAATTGGCAACAAGAATTTGAACTGGATTAATCATGAATAAAATTATTTCAAAAAAAGAATTAAGAGAATTTGGGATCTTAATTGGGATATTAATACCCTTCTTAATTGGTTGGATTTTTCCTAAAATTACGGGACATGGTTTTAACGTCTGGACAGCTTACGTTGGGATAACTTTTTTTACATTTGGATTAATTAAACCAACCTTACTTTATTATCCTTATAAATATTGGATTAAAATTGGTAATACTTTAGGTTGGATTAATAGTTATATTATTCTTGGCATTGTCTATATTATTGTACTTATTCCAATTTCAATAATTTTAAAAGTATTTGGTTATGATCCTTTAAAAAGAAAAAAATCTCTTAACAATACTTTCAGAGAAGTTGTTAAAAATAATAAAGTTGATTTAGAGAAAATTTTTTAAACTATGGAGCCTATAATTGATTTAATAATAGATATCTGGGATTATTTAAAGGTAAGAAAGAAGTATTGGCTTGCTCCTTTGATAATTACCATAGTTTTAATGGGAGCTCTAATTATTTTTACACAAGGTTCAGTTCTAGCTCCATTTATATATACACTCTTCTGAAATGAAAAAAAATTTTTTAAAGATAATTTTAATAAATATTTTCTTGATTTTATTTTTTTCTTTAGGTGCAGAGATTCTCTTAAGAATTTTTTTAAGCAGAAGGAATTTTACAAAATTGGCTATTTTTGAATTTACTGAGAAATTACGAACTTATTTTCATGTTAATAAATATGGAGGTATTGAAAAAATTAATTTGCAACCAGAATTCAAATGTTTATCAGAGGGAATTATTGCAAAAGACCAAGAATTATTTAATTTTCTTTATGAGAAATATGAAGTTGGATTTAGGGAATTTATAGAAATTGCTAAGCCTTCAAAAGTTATAATGTTATATCTTCCAATGTTTGAGAAAGAAGATGAAAGCAAATATTTTTTTGAGTCTTTAGCAAAAAGATACTCAATTGATTTTCTTGACCTTTCAAATTTACTTAGAACAAGTTCTAATTTTGATGATTGGACATTACATCCTGAAAATGGACATTTATCAAGATTTGGTAATAAGAAAGTCGCTAGAGAATTAGTAAATTTTAGTTATGACATACTTTCAGAATTAGATAATCAGAATTTCAGAACTTATGATCTTAAAGCAGTTAAAGCATCTTTGGAACCAAATAAATCAAATATTTGGAATATAGTACCCTCCATGCCATATAGGGTAACTACCAACGATAAAGGCTTTAGAAATTCTAGTAACGTTAAAAATGATGCTAAGCATATTATTGTTTATGGAGATTCTTATACCTTTGGCCCATATCTTCCAAATCATGACACTTTTACCTCATTAGCGAATAAGTTGATTTTGGAATCATACCCCAATGATGATATACAGTTTTTAAATGCTGGGATAGCAGGCTCAACAATCTTTCACCAGATTGAAACTTTAAAGTCAACTATTGATTTGAATCCTAATTTAATAATTCTTCAGGTTCTTGATAATGATATACCAGGTGTTTCATTTATGCATATGAGAAGAATGGCTCCAGTGAGAGTATTAAAAAAAGAATTATTTGAGCCTTCAGAATTTGAAACTTTATTTATAAAAGACTGTAAAAATAAAATAAAAAATAATCTCTAGAAAATAAGAAAAATAATATATTTTTTAATTTTTAATGAAATAAATCATTTTGAAATAGATACTTTTTGGGGGAATTGAAATTTTCAGATATTAATCTTATGAAGATTACATTTTGATTCATTTCGTAATGATTTTATCATCTATTAATTAACTTTATAATTTCATTAGCATATAAATCAGGGGCTTCTTTTTCTACACTCTCTAAAAGCCGATTTTTATAAAAAGAATAGTTATTTATCATCTTATCAATTAAATAAGGAACCTCATCAACATTTTCATAGCTTAATCCAAAATCTTTAACCAACTCTTTTGGCCCGCCCGCAAATTTAAAAATTACAGGCATTCCGCAAGAAATTGCTTCTAAGAGAACATTTGGACAAGGATCTTTCTTTGAACAAAAGATAAATATGTCTCCTTTACTAAATTCTTTTGAAAGTTCTTTTTGACCTAATGGATCTATTAATTTAATATTTTTTGGCTTAAAATCTAATCTCCCAATATATTTATAAGTGAAGTTATGGTTCAAAGTTTTTTTAAGATTCTCATCTAGCCATTTATAATCATCCATTCCTTTGTTCTTGTTCGTAGACCAGCTTGAACTGATTATTCTTATAGAATTTTTATCAAAAAATCTTTTTGGATATCTGTTAAAAAAAATTGATTTATCTACTGAATTGTATATTATCTTTGGATTCTTCAATCTTATATTACTTTCTTCGAACTGTTGCAGAGAGTATTTTGATTGAATAATTGTGAGATCAGCGTTCTTATTCAAATTTATTGCAATTTTGTCCAGGGGATCTCTTTCATTATGACTATAAGCTGTTAATAAGCCATCAATACGATGAATAATTTTTGAGTTATATTTAATTTTATGTGAATACATTTTATCAATATATTTTTTTGAAAACCAACAATAATCAGCTATGAAAATTTTTACATCACTGCTAAAAGAATTAATTCTTATATCATAACCTTGTTTTCTAAGTCTTTTTACGAGATAAAGCATAAACTGATTTCCACCACCATATGGTGGTGCATGAAATTCACGAACGATTGATATTTGATGCAAATTTTTTCTTGGTTTTAAAAGTGGACTATATTTTAATGTGGTTCTTAGGTATGTATTTTTTAGAGGTAATATTAATCTATTTTTATAAATAGCTAATAATTTTTTTATGATGTTAAGTCCATTTTTCATAAATAAGAGAAATTAGAAGAAATAGTAATGTATATCTATAAGGTAATTTAATTGAAGGTGAAAAAAAAATTATCTTTATATTTTTAATTTATTAAATATTGATCATCGTTTATAAAATATACAAATTAAATAATAATTTTTAAAGTTTAATATAGGAGAACGAATATATAAAGCATTGCATTTTTTATCAGAATATTTTTGTAATATTATCTAATCTTGAAAACTTTAAAAAGAATTATACTTTTAAAAATTCTTATTTATTACTAAAAAATAGGATATTATTTATCACAAAAATTATATAACTAGTTCTTAAGTTTTAAATAATTTGAGGTTATATCTTAAAGTGTAGTTAAATCTTTAAGAATAACAATCTTCTAAATGAACAATAGAAAAGGCGTTATATTGGCGGGAGGTTCAGGAACGAGATTAAATCCTTTAACAGTTGCAACTAGTAAGCAATTGTTACCTATCTACGATAAACCAATGATTTACTATCCCTTGAGTACTCTGATGCTTTCAGGGATTAAGGATTTCTTACTGATCTCTTCTCCAGATCACTTGAATTCGTTTAAGAGATTACTAGGAAATGGCAATGATATAGGTATTAATATTGAATATTTAGTTCAAAATAATCCTAATGGTATAGCAGAAGCTCTAACTTTAGCTGAAGATTATTTAAATGGATCACCGTTAGTGCTCATCCTAGGAGATAACTTATTTCATGGAAACGAATTATTAGAAAAATTACAATCAGCTAATAAGAATGAGAATGGAGCAACTATATTTGTGTATCCTGTAAGAGATCCTTCAAGATATGGTGTAATTAATTTTGATGTTGAAGGTAAACCATCTAATATAGAGGAAAAACCTTCATCCCCTAAAAGTAGGTATGCTATTACGGGCATATATTTTTATGATAATAGTGCTATTTCAAAGGCAAAGAAATTAGTACCCTCAAAACGAGGTGAATTAGAAATATCATCTATTAACAAGATGTTTTTGGATGAATCGAAACTTAATGTCGAAATAATGGGAAGAGGGGTGGCATGGCTTGATACTGGAACTTTTGAGTCATTACTAGAAGCTGGCGAATATGTGAGATCTCTAGAAAAAAGACAAGGTTTGAAAATTGGTGCAATTGAAGAAGTGGCTTGGCGAAACGGCTGGATAAACGATAACCAACTCAAAAAAATAGCAAATTCGTCTTTAAATAGTGGATATGGTAAATATCTTCTTGAGGTGATTGAAAATAAATATATACAGAATCATAAAAAACTAATTAATTAATTATTTTATGAAATTATTATTTGAAAACTATAAAAGAATACTTATTACGGGAGGATCAGGTTTTATTGGCTCTAATCTCATAATTAAACTATTATTAGAAACTTCTTTGGAAATTTTTAATTTAGATAAATTTAGTTACGCCTCGGATAATCTAGCAATAAATAATTGCATTCTTAACCTAGGTGACGCAGCATTCAAAAGATATAAATTTCTAAAAACTGATTTACATTGTCGTAAGCAAACTAATGATGCAATAGAAATATCTAATCCTGACATTATTATTAATCTTGCAGCAGAAAGCCATGTTGATAGATCTATATCTAATCCCCAAGTATTTATTGATAGTAATATAAATGGCACATTTAATCTTTTAGAAGTTAGCCTTGAACATTTTCGCAATTTAAATTCGAATAGAAAAAAACATTTTAGATTGCTTCATGTTAGTACTGATGAAGTTTTTGGTTCTTTATCTTTAAAAGGATCATTTTCAGAGGATTCTAAATATGATCCAAGAAGTCCTTATTCTGCATCAAAAGCAGCTAGTGATCATCTTGTAAAAGCTTGGTTTCATACTTTTGAATTACCTGTTTTAATATCTAATTGTGGAAATAATTTTGGGCCATGGCAATATCCTGAAAAACTTATACCCACAATAATAATAAATGCATTATCTAATAAGATAATTCCTATTTATGGAGATGGAAAAAACATAAGAGATTGGATTTACGTTGAAGATCATATAAATGCTTTATTTTTGGTTGCTTTAAATGGGAAAGTTGGAGAAAGTTATTGTATTGGTTCAAATCAAGAGAAAACTAACATACAAATTGCCAGGGAGATATGTCTAATTTTAGATGAATTAAAACCATCAAATGAATCTTACATAAAGCAAATTTCTTTTGTAAATGATCGCCCTGGTCATGATATGAGATACTCTATAAATGCTACAAAAATCTCTAAAGAATTAGGATGGATTTCTAATTATAAATTTTCAGAAGCATTAAAATTAACAATTGAATGGTATTTAAAAAACCTAAGTTGGTGTAATCAAAAAAACTGATTAATAATTTATTATGTATAAAAATAAATTTATATTAAAATTAAAAATTTTTCTTAATTATATTTTATCTTTTTTTGACTTAATTCCTTCTTTATTTGAAGTTGGATATTTATTTTCTAGGCATTCAGATAAATTTGTAGTGATACTTGCTTCAAAATCAAGAATGAATTTTATTAAGTGTAATAATAAGAGTAACATTTATAAAAGTGAAAATTATAGTTTTATTTTTCTCTGTAAAAATTCAATTTTTACAGTATTAGTTTCTTTGATTATAAAATTTTTGAAGAAATCCAAAAAGTACAAATTTATTACAATAATCTCTGATGAAAAGGAAAGAATTGGTTCCTGGGATTTTAGTCTTGAATGGAATAATTTTTATGGCATCAAAGGTTCTAGAGATAGAGCAATTTTTACTTGTGATGATATAAGTCGCCCTAAAGAAAAACAACCATTAAGATTATATTTACCAATTATATCTGAAGTTGAGAATCCAAATAAATATTACAGAGCTAACCATCCAGTTTTCATTGGAATTATTGCCAATATGAGTTTAGAAAAAATAAAGAAAAATGAAATCAACGCTAATTCTCTAGAAAATGATACAACAGATTTTATAGAGATGAAAGAAATTAAATCATTTATAAGAAAAAGATGGATTACTAGACTATATTTTGTGATTTCATTAAAAAATTATTTTGGAGATTGGTTTGAAATAAGAGGTATAGGATGGGGAAAATATAATTTAAATGCTAAAAAGATAGGATATAGCAAGAAAAATATTAATAAAAAATATAGAGATGCCGGGATTTGCTTAGATTTTCTTGGTACATGTAATAATAATTGTCTTTATGAGCGCTCTATAAATATTCTTAATAGTGGAGGCATTTTGGTGCAAAGAAAATCTTATAACTCTGAGGAAGTATTTGGAACAAACTTTTTAAATAATTATTGTTTTGAAGATTTTGAAGAGCTAAAAAATATTATTTTATCTTTAAGAAATAAAGATAATAAAGAGATTTTTCATGAAATGAATGAAGCTATTAATAATGCTAAAGATTTTCAGAAAAAAGAGAACAATAAATTTATAAATAGTTCTCTAAATTTTCTAAAAATAATTTAAGGTTTAAATAGTATTTTTCAAATTTAATTAATATTAATCTTTAAATATAAAGAAAAATCTATAGTAAATAAAAATTTTCTTAAATTTTGATTTCTAATTCATAACTTTTTATTTCTACAATTTTTAGGATATATATTTAGAATGTAGGAAAATATATTGATGAAATTTACTACAGTTAGTCATGCCTGCTTATATATAGAACATGGAGACATAAGACTTCTTGTTGATCCTTGGGTATGCGGATCTTGTTACTGGAGAAGCTGGTGGAATTATCCAGAGGTTTCTAATGAGTTAATAGAATCTTTAAATCCTACACATATATACATAACACATTTACATTGGGATCATTTCCATGGTCCTAGTTTAAGAAAGTTTCACGATATAAATCCTCAAATTTTATTACCTAAGCACTTTAATAAAAGAATGAAAAATGATATTTTAAAAGACTTTAAATTTAATAATGTTAAAGAGTTGGACCATGGTAAAAAGTATTTTTTAGAGAATGATTTTCAGATCGTAAGCTATCAATTTAATCCATTTATAATTGATTCGGTTCTTGCTATTGAAGCGGATGATATTACTCTTTTGAATTTTAATGATAGTAAAACATTTGGTTTGAGCCTGGGTCAAATAATGCAAAATCATCCTAGTGTGGACTTCGTTTTTCGAAGTCACTCTTCTGCAACTCCAATTCCTCAATGTATTAAAGGCATAGATATAGAAAAAACTGATAGAACTCCTGAAGATTATGCAAATGATTTTATAGCTTTTGCAAAAGCTACAAAAACTAAATATGCAATACCATTCGCAAGTTCACATATTTACCTGCATCCTTTGGCCAGAAAATTTAATAAGTATTATAGTAATCCTTCATTTATAAAAAAAAGGTTTGATTCTAAAATAAATTCTAAACAAGATTGCTTTTTGATGGTCTCAAATAGCTCTTGGTCAAAAGAATCTGGATTTAAAATAAAGAATCATGACTTTTCTAGATTAGAGTCTGATATTTTTGAATATTCAAAGAAAGTTTCTTCAAAATTAGAAAGACTTATTCAAGTTGAAAATATACAACTATTAAATCAGAAAGCTTTTAAAAATTATTATATTAAATTTTTAAAAGCTTCCTCTTTTCCAATCAAATTATTAAATTTTAAATTTGGTTTTCTTATAAATGAAAAGAGGAGCAAAACTGATTTTTTATGTATAGTTGATGGAAAAAAATTAAATACTAAAATAATAGAACTAAAATCTAAAAATGAAATTTATGATTATAAATTGGAGTTTATAATAAAAACACCTATTTATGTTTTTAACGATTGTAATATTAAATTTATGCATAATACTTATACACCATCAAAGTTATTAGAAGTAACTATTGCTTCTAAAAACGGACAGAAAAAACTAGCAAAATATTTTCAATTAATAGATTTTTATGAAAATGATTGCTTACCTCTTTATCGCTTAATTAATTTGAGAAACATAATTATAATATTTAGAAGATTTAGAGAGTTATTTGATATATTATATTATTTTTACATAGTTCGAATTAGAAAGAAAAAACTTTATCAACTATATAGTGAGATATAAAAATTATTGATTTATTAATTTGAAATTTGCAATGTTTAATTAGCCATAAAAGATTTCTCAGAAAAACTACCAACCTTCATTAATTATAGAACAAATAAATTTCACATTATCTAATGTTATTTTATGGTGTAAAGGTAAAACTAGATATTGATCCTCAATTTTATCCATATTTATAAAATTGGGAGATCTTCCTCCAAATACACTATATCTATCATTTCTATAATGCACTTGAGCACTTTCAATTCTATTTTCTCTTAATTTTTTCATTAAACCCTTCCGGTCTTTTTCAACAAGAATTGTACATAACCAAGGACAATAGTCATATATATTATTTTGTTGTTTGTAAATTACTTTTATTTTGGGATGGTTTATTTCAGCCTTGTAGCAATCAAGTAATTTTTTCCTGAGAGAAATTATTTTATCGAGATGAGATAATCCTGCTAAACCTAGACAGGCAGATAGATCAGTCATCTGATATTTATAGCCAATTTCCTTTATATCATTTTCCCATTTACCCTTTTGTTTAGAAGATCTATCAATTCCAAACCATCTTATTCTTTTTGCTTTTTCAAGAAGATTTTTATCTTTAATTGCAAGCATCCCACCATCTGCAGTAGTAATAGTTTTGATCGCTTGAAAAGAAAATGCAGTAAAATCAGCATATTCACATATACTCTGCCCTTTATAATGAGTACCAATAGATTGAGCGGCATCTGAAATGAACTTTAGATTATTATTCTTAGCAATTTTTGCTAAAACATCATATTGAACGGGAATTCCTCCATAATCTACAGATACAATAGCTTTGGTTTTATTGGTAATTTTTTTTTCTATATCAGATATATTTATATTCATTGTTTGAACATCTACATCAATAAAAACAGGTTTTGCTCCAATATATAAAAGAGGTAAATTTGTTGCTGTACATGTAAAGAGAGGAGTAATAACCTCATCTCCTCTTTCAATACCTGCAAGAATATAAGCTAAATGAAGGGAATCTGTACCGCTTCCAGTAGCAACCATTTTTGAATTGGTATTTAATTTCTCTTGAAAATCTTGCTCAAATTTTTCAACTTTTGGTCCTTGACCAATCCATCTTGAGGAGAGGGTATTTTGAATCTCTTCGATTGCATTTGGAGGTATAAAAGGAAAAAAAAGAGGAATCCCTTCTTTTTCTTCTAGAAGAGGGAATTCATCCATTGCGGATTCGGATAATATTTTTTTCAAGAGATTACATAAACTAAGTTATTATAACAATATTCAATTTTAATTTGACTTTAGTAATTCATAACTAAATAATATGGAAAATAATTTTCTTAAAGATAAGAATATTTTATTTTTTGGACTAGAAAATTGCATTAACTCAAAACTATTAATTGAATTTCTAATTAATTTAGGTTGTAACCTCACAATTATTCTTGGGCGCAAAAGAATTGAGAAATTACCAAAAGATGTATTTGATTGGAATGGTGATTTTATTTTTTCATATAGATGTTATTGGTTAATTCCTTTAGAAATTATCAAGAAAGCAAAATATTTAGCAATAAATTTTCACCCAGCAACCCCTGATTTCCCAGGAAGTGGCTCTTGTAATTGGGCAATTTACTCATCCGCTAAAGAATTTGGATTGACAGTTCATTTGATGAATGAACTATTTGATAATGGAAAAATATTGAAAGTATATAAATTTAAAATTAAAAATAATATTGATGTAGATGAATTAATTAAAGAATCTTATAAATTTAGTTTTAAATGTTTTAAAGAATATATTAATGAATTAAACAAGAATTCATCCTCTTATATAAGTTTTTTAAAAAAGCAAGATCTGGGAATAAAATGGTCATCAAAGGCAAAAAATTTAAAAGAATTAAATGAAATGAGAAAAATAAATCTTGATATGTCAAAGATAGAAATAGAGAAAAGAATAAAAGCTTTTCATATGCATAATTATCCGATTAAACTATTTATAAATGATACTTACTATGAACTAATTTCAAAAGAAAATAATAAAAATTTTTCTTACTAAGAAGAATTTTAAAATATCTAAAAAAGCTATTGATGTTTAGGAAGATAAATATATTAATATTTAAATTTATTTTGATGGATTAGATCCTTTTAAATTTAAGACTAATTTGATGGTTTTGAAGAAAATCAATAGGTCGAGCCAAAAGGAATAATTTTGAATATAGTAGAAATCATATCCTAATTTAATCTCTGAATCTTTTACTGAATTTCCATAGGTATAATTGACTTGCGCCCAACCACTAAGTCCAGGTTTGATTAAATAGCGTAATAAATAATTTTCAATTTCTTTATTTAAAATATTATCGATTTCAGGACGTTCAGGTCTCGGACCAATAAGGCTCATATCTCCCTTTAATACTGAAATTAGTTGTGGCAACTCGTCGATTCTAGAAATTCTCAAAATACTTCCCACTCTAGTAACTCTGGGATCATTCTTTGAAGCCCATAACGCTTTCCCAGATTCACTATTAATATGCATTGATCTGAATTTATAAATTTTAAATGTAGAGCCATTTAATCCAGATCTTTCTTGAGAGTAAAAAATTGGTCGACCTTGCACGACTAATAAAACAAGGTAAATTAATGTCGTTAATGGGATAGTGATAATTAATAAAATTAGGCTAAAAATAATATCTCCAATTCTTTTTAACCTTATGTTAAGTTGATTTTTATTATAAATATCTTTATTTTCTATAAATAAGAAAGTATTTAAATAATCAGGCGGTATATATTGTAATTCTTTATTGCAATAACCCATATATGATTCAATAGAGAAACCTTTGCGTTTTAATTCAATAATTTTGTTAAATAAATCTTTAGAAAGAGTTGTAATGTTTTCTATTATTATTAGGTCTGTTTCTTGGTTTATTTTTTTTGTATTAAGAGCCTCTGGAATTATATTCTCAAATTTTACTTTAGGAAATTTATAAGTTTTAATTTTTTTGTAACTTTCTCTGTCCTCTATAATAATAATTTTCTTATACTTTCGAATATTTGTTCTTACTATTCTTGATATTGGAGTAAGGAAAATAAAGCTTATAAGATTTAATTCTGAATTAAATAAAAGTAGATCTTTATATGCAATTAATAAGTCTTTATTATTTATTAAGGCTAAAATACTAAGGCTTGATATTGCAGTAAGTAGGGTAGTTATGAAATTCTTTTGTAAAATTAAAAGAAATGAATATATGTTTGATTTAAGCTTATCAATATCATATTTGCCAATAATATAACTAAGCATTATAAATATTGAGTAAGTAAATATTGAAAAAAGGCTATAAAAATAAGAATATTTAATTGCAAAAAAGATAAATATTGTCGTATCAATAAAAACCAAAAATAATATATTTTTTCTTGAATTTAACCAAGATAATGATATCTTCAAAACTTCTTAAGTAGTCTTGTAATATTATAAGATTATCATTTTATTGAAATTGATCTGTAAATAATTATGCAATATAAAATCACAATAATAACAGTTATCCTTAATTCTAAAAAAGACCTAATCAAAACAATTAATTCTGTTCAAAGGCAAACTTACAGAAACTTTCAGCATATTATTAAAGATGGTTTTTCTGAAGATGGGATTAATGAGATTAACTTTCAAGATTTACCAAATACAGAGATTTATTTTGAGGGTGATACAGGTATTTATAATGCAATGAATCAAGGGTTTAGATATGCTAATGGCGATTTATTGATGTTTTTAAATGCAGGTGATAGATTAATATCAAATCAAACATTGCAAAATATCAACGATAGTTTCTCAAAATATGCACTTTCAACTTGCTTGATTGGTTATACGGCGCAAGTCGATGAAAAAAATATAAATAATTTTTCTTTGCTGGGATTTGGATCGATTTATAAGAAAATACCATTTATACAATATCCACATCCATCATTTATATTGAAAAAAGAAGTTGCTAACAAGATTAAGCCACTTTTTGATAATAAACTTAAAATTGCATCTGATTATAAACAACAAATACTTATGAGGAAAATGGGTTTATTCAAGCCAATTTTTCTAGATCAAATTATTACAATAATGCCTTTGGGTGGTAAAAGTACTGAGAATTTAATTTCATATAAAAAAGGATTCTTGGAAACTCTTAAATTCTCAATAAATATTTATAGACTAAGATTTTTTTATATATTATTTTTAAAGATTTTTTTTCGTTTAAAAAAAAGTCTTTTAAAAATTGAATATCCAACTCATTTTAGGGAACAAATTTTTGATTACTTTAAAAATAATATTGATAATTAAAAAATTAAATAACTTTATTCCATTCTGCAAGAAATTCATTTGGTACAGCAACATAGTCTCTAGTATTATTTTTTAAATCTAAATTAGCCCAAGAAAATAAAGAAATTTTTCTTTCAGTACTTCTTTGTATTGAAAAAATTTCCATATTATTAACTTTGATATTTTCAATTAAATTTTTACATTCATATGAAAAATCCTCTTCGCTTATGCTTCTCTTTGAAAAAGGAAGCATTTCAAAAATAATAAAAGGTCTCTTATTATTTATAGTTTCTTTTAAACCATTTAAAACTTTTATTTCCGCTCCTTCAACATCTATTTTAATTACCGAAATATCTTTTACTTTTAAATTTTTTAGTAATTTATCACCATTTTCAAGAATAACTTTTCTCTGAAAACACTTTTCTTGTTGAATATCGATAAATTTTTTTTCAATAGTTGCACCTGTATTATAAAAATTAGATAGATCGTTCCCAAATGAATAAAATTCTTCAACAGAAAATATATCTGATAAGCCAATTGGAATAATTGTTTTGTCTTTTAAATTATTTTCATTTATAAATATCTCAATTATTGCTGCAGCATAACTTTGAGGTTCAAATCCAATATATTGCCTTTTAGCATCTATTAGTAAAATATTATTTAAAGTCTGACCTATATTAGCTCCCACATCTATTACAGCTCCAGATTTTATTTGAAGTATTTTCTTAAATGCGTCAAAAGTTGAATTATCTATTCCTTCAATAGGAATATGGGGATTATAAAGAAATCTCCTGCTATAAAAAGTTCTATTATCAATCTTAGAAATTCTTTTTAATTTTAAAATTGTATCTAATAAAAGTTTTTTCAAAACTAATTTTTTTTAATTAAATATAATCTAATTTGAAAATTATAATTTAAAATATTTTTTTATTATTTGCAATGATTACTGGTCGCAGGGGAGGTCGCAGAGAACTGATTTTAGACATAAAAAATCGCCACGAAAATGGTGTGAATAATTCAAACTAATTGTTATAAATAGCGAAAATCCTTATGGAGCCAAGCGGACTCGAACCGCTGACCCCCTGCATGCCATGCAGGTGCTCTACCAGCTGAGCTATGGCCCCATACAAGTTTTTTCTTGTTGCAACAATCGATTTGAGTGAGACTCATCTGTACAAGTGTCAAAGTTGTCATATGTTACCCGGTGCTTTTTACCAATTCTGCGCAATAATCTTAGCGAGATTGATTTACAAAAGGTAATGGATAGCAGGGAAGATGAGTGGATCCAAATTCCGCTCAAAAACATTCGTTTGTTTAATGGCAAAGGATGGAGTATTTGATGCATTAAGTTTGGCAAACTAAAAAAGCTTCAAAACAACTCATAGGATCCATGATGGTTTACAACATGAAAAACCTCGATGATTAATCCTAACATCTATCGAATTTGTAAAAGAAAATTTTCCAGGTATAAAAACATTAATTAAAAATTACACGATTAAATTTTAGAGGGGAAAGTAACTTTATCTGAAGCTTATAAGATTTCTATAAAATATAGTGAAAGTATAATTAAAACAAAAAGTTTAGGTTGATGGATGGCTCATGCAGAAGCTTATAAAGAAACTAAAAGTGATAGAAGAGAATAACATAAAGGAACTTAATTTTCTTCTTGAGTAGACTTCCAATTTACTTAATGCACAGCCAAAAATAATTTATTTCTTCTAAGTGGAAAAATTTCAGCATCAATTTATTTTGTAAACTAACCTAAAAAATATTTAGTTATTATTTTATGGAAATTGAGATAGTTGATGTATCCTTTTTCTTCAATTAATTCATTAATAATCCCATTAAATTTATCACTGGAATTAATTACAACTAACGAGCCATCTTCACAATGAGAACCTGAATGATGATCTTCTATTGGAACGAATTCAAAACCGTATTTCGAGAATTTTTTCTTAGCCTCTTTAATAGTGTATTTATTTTCAAAAATTGAATCTTTATTTAATGTAAAAACGATTGATTCTTCTTCTTGATCAACTTTGCAAGTGAAACCTAAAGTAGTTATAAAATTAGAAATGGATTCTAAAATAATTTTTAAGTTAATATTATTTTTATTTTTAACTTTTAAACCATACTGAGGCCACATATTTCTGCAGTAGATAAATTCCACAGATTCTCCTAATTCCTTTTTTTGGAAATTTGAAAGATATTTTAAAAATAAACTCATATTTTTTATTTTAGGGTCATATTTTGATAATTTTTTATCACCGAAATTTGGATTTGCTTCCTGTCCCATGGAACTTGTAATTAAAATAATTGAATTCTTAAACTCTCTTTTTTTAAGAATAAAACCAAGGTAATCATCTACATAATCAATACCCATAAAAATTGATCTTTTATTTCTTTCTATCCATTTTCTAGAATATTGCTTTTTAAACTTAAATGAATTTGGGCTATGAGCGTACCAGTATCTATGCATATTTCCAGCTACATGATTGCTAAAAAGACTACTATATGCAGGCTGATGCTTAACTAGTAGATCAGTATAAATGCTTGCTATTAAGGGGAATTGAGCCATTCTTAAAAATTCTTTATTTAAACAAATTATGTAATTATATATTATGGAAATTATAATTTTTAAACTGAAAAATGAAATTCCAAATTTTCTTGGACGGCGTAAAATTTTAAAAGAATAATTAAACAAATATCTTAAAAGGTTCTTCAAATCTGTTACTCTTCCAGATTGTCCAACAAGTAAATTATTCAGAGATTGAAAGAATTTATACTCTTGAGGTTTGGCAAAATTATCTCCACTAAAACAATCTGGCAAATAAAATTTGTAGTTTTGATTTCCAATTATATCTTTTGAATACTTTGAAGAATGAATTGAACCTAAAATGCCAACGCTTATATTATTTGAAGCTAATTTATTCCAAATAAGACTTTCTTTTTTTATTTTGTCAGAATACCAGTAACATTTATGTTCAGGATATGGTTTGCCAGTATTAAAGGATGCCCAGGTTTGTGAGGGATATAATTTTTCTTTTTCTATGTCTAATGCCTTAGTTTTGAAGATATTTAGTTGCTGATTTTTTTTTAATCTTGAAAGGTTTGAATTTGGGTTGTTTTTGATATAGTCATCAAATAAAGCTGGGGATATTTCATTAATTTCTAAATTAACAATTTTCTTAGTCAAAAGAAATAAAGCTTAAAATTTACTATATTTTATATTAATATAATTTTTTTAAATAGATCAATAAATAGTTACTTTGTCAAAATATTTAAAAATTAATTATTATTTTTATTTAATATAGTCATTTTTATTTTGAAGCATTAATTTGAGATGAAGGCTGTACTTGAACTCTTAAATACCCATCACTAACAAAATTTTTAAATACAGTTATTTTTCATAAATTTTTTTTAATTAGATAATTTAAGTTATATAAAGATTGTATTCTAATTTTAATTTGATTTTATATTATAAAAACTAAATATAATAATTAAATGTCAACCATGAAGAATTAGAATACTACTTAATAAATTCAAATATTAATGGTTTCAGTTAGAAATATAATTACAGGTGGATGTGGGTTTATAGGATCTCACTTAACAAATAAGTTGCTGGAGAAGGGAGAAGAAGTTATCTGCATTGATAATTACTTTACTGGGCTTAAAAGAAATGTATCGGATCATCTGAAAAATCCTAACTTTGAATTAATAAGGCATGATATTACAGAACCTATTAAAATCGAGGCAGATAAAATATGGCATTTAGCTTGTCCTGCTTCCCCATTTCATTATCAATTTAATCCGATAAAAACTACAAAAACTATTTTTATGGGAACCTATAACATGCTTGGCTTAGCAAAAAGGGTTGGGGCCAAGTTTCTTTTGGCAAGTACTAGTGAAGTTTATGGAGACCCTGAAGAAAATCCACAAAGAGAAATATATAATGGATCTGTTAATACTACTGGAATTAGAAGTTGTTATGATGAAGGCAAGAGAATATCTGAAACCTTAGCTTCGGACTACAAGAGAATTCACGGAGTAGACGTAAGGATAATGCGAATTTTTAATACTTATGGCCCTAAAATGAGATGGGATGACGGCAGGGTAGTTAGTAACTTTATTGTGCAAGCCCTAAATAATGAGCAGATAACAATATATGGTGATGGAAGCCAAACTCGTTCATTCTGCTATATAGATGACTTGATAAATGGAATGATTTTATTAATGGAATCTAATTTTCAGAAACCTATTAATATTGGTAACCCCAATGAATTTTCAATAAAACAATTAGCTCATAATATAAGAGACTTGATAAATCCGAATTTAGAGTTTGTATATAAAAAATTACCTGAAGATGATCCAAAGCAAAGAAAGCCATGTATAAAACTCGCAAAAGAAAGATTAAATTGGGAGCCTAAAATTAACTTAAATGAAGGGTTAAACAATACAATTGAATGGTTTAAAAATAATTTAAATAATTAAATTAATTCTTTTGTAATTTAATTATTTTTATTTTGTTTTTTTATCAAAGATTCTAAAATAAACCAATCTGTAGGGGTATCAATTTCGTATGAATTGATTTGATCAACCTTTTCCAGATGAATAGGCTCAATAATCCTATTGCCAGATAATAAAAACATCAGAGTATTGAAAACATATATTGAACCGTCTTCATAATATTGTTCTAAATCTTGACGCATTGGACGATCTTTTCCGTAATTAGATACCCACTTCCCCATATTTTTTTGATCTTTATACCAAAGCAAAAAATGACTACTGTATGCAGAGATTGAGGAATTAAAACTACCTGATTTAACTTTTTTAATAGCATTGTCTATATTTTTTATATCTCTAATTGGCGATGTTGGCTGAAGCATAATAGTAATTTCAGGCACATAGCCGGTTTCTTTAATTATTGTTGATAAAGCATGTATGATTGCATCCTCAGAGGATGAGGAATCCTTAGAAATTTCTTTTGGTCTTTTAATAATTTTCGAACCAAAGTCATTGGCTATTGACAAAATCCTATTGTCATCAGAAGTTGTATAAATATCATCTATTTGAAAAGATTTTTGAGCATGATCTATAGAATAAGCAATTAATGGTTTACCATCAATTATTTTTATATTTTTTTTCGGAATGGTTTTACTACCCCCTCTTGCAGGGATTATTGCGATAGTGAAATTTCTTTTTATTCTATTTTTAAGTTCTTCTTGATCAGATATATCAAAATTTGTATCCATTTGAAAAGTGCTTTATCTAATTAAATTAAACAATATTTTTAATTCATGAGGATAATAATAATTTAAATTTTAAGTTAATTTAAAAACTTCATAATATTTAATTTATTAAGCATATTACTTACTTAAATGTTTTGCTTAAATTTTCAAAAATGAAAACTTTATCAATAGAACTAAATCATATAATAAATAAATATTTAAAAATCTTTTTTGCAATTAATAATCTGATTTTCCTTTTTTTGATTTTAAAAAAATTGCTAACTTATTTTTATATTTATTTAATTTATAATTATTGATAAAGTTATTTTCTCCAAAAAGTGTAAAGTTAAAAGCTTCGCACATTATGTCTCCTGGGTTTGGTAAAGTACCATGAACAACAAGAGCATTATGCAAAACAATATCTCCTGGATATAACTCTAAATAGTCAATCTTGTAATTTGAAAGGATCTTTAAATTTTTATTTTTCTCAATACACATAGAGGCACCTAGATTTCCTTCTGGAACATGAACCAAATCCCCCATTTGATGGGATCCAGAATAATAAAAGATAGTCCCTCTGTTTTTAGATTGATAGTGTATTGGGATATAAAAAGTTAGTGCCTCTTTCCCATTTTCTAAATTGAAATAAGCATTATCTTGATGCAATTTAATACTTCCAGATTCTTTCCTTTTAAAAAAATAACTTGAATTTATTTCCTTCTCAAAATTTGATTTTGAGTTCATCAATTTTTCATAAATTAACCTTATTGATTTGTCATTGTATAGTTCATTAAAGGATGAAACGAGAGAAACTAAGTTGTGACTTGAGGATAAAGTACATTTTTCATTTGTTGTAATTATATTAACCTCTGAATTATTATTTATATTGCCCCAAGATTTTTCTATTACCTCTAATTCCATTTTTTTTAAAAACTTCTTAGAAATTGTATTTTTTAAAATTGTATATCCTTTAACATTGATATCTTGAGAAAAATTTCTTATATCAGAATCATTATATTGATCTATGCTAAAAATCATTTGCGTTAATCTTAGATTAATTATTTGATGTGTTTATAAGGAGTTGAGGTAGTTAATTTTTCCTGCGATGAATCATAATTTATTATTTGTTGCTTGATATCTAAACCTACATTTAAAGACCATTGTTCCAATAATGCCTTTGAAATATCTCCAAAATTACCATTTCCAATTTCCTGATGCCTAAAAGAAGTTACTGGCAAAATGCAAAAAGGGGTTCCTGTTATAAAAGCTTCATCTGCAGAGTAAATATCATATGGTTCTATATTCTTTTCATAACAATTGATACCTAATTGTTTGGCGAGATGAAATATATATTTTCTTCTAGTGCCTCTTAATATATTTCTTGGTTGTGGTGAAATAATGTCACCGTCCTTAATCATAAAGAAATTATTTCCTGTGCCTTCAGTAATAAATCCATCAGGATCGATTAGTAAAGCCCAATTATTATCGCCTTCAAATTTAGATACTTCAATATTAGCCATTTGATACCACATCCTGCTTCTATTTTTTATCTTTGGATCCATCAATGTTGCAGGAATAGCCCTTTGGCTAGGGATCACGCAATTTATTCCATCTTTATAAAACTTAGACATTCCAGTCAATGTCCATTTAAGTGGAAAGTCAGCAACTATTATTGTGGGTTCTTTTTTTAAACCTGTTACTCGCCCTCCATAAATGCCTAATGGACCTCTGCTAATATTGATCATGAGTCTATGTTCATCATCTGAGTCAAATAAATGATCATTTATATTTTGAACCTTATGACATATTTCTATAAGTTCACTTTTTGTTAGTTTAGGATCGATTTCTAGTATCTTTAAACCATTAAATAGCCTATCTATATGTTCTTCTAGTAAAAATTGTTTTTTATTAAAAGACCTAGTCATTTCAAAAACCATATCTCCAAACATTAGAGCTGAGTCATAAATTGAAATTCTTGCTTCTGATTCAGGTACTATTTCGCCATTAAAATAGACTTGCCTATTTCTTTCGGATATTTCCATATTTAAGTATTTGTAGATTTTGGATACAAAAATATTTTAGGTTATTTTAGTATTTATTTTATGTTAATCTTAAAAATCTAAAGAAAAACGTTTATATATGAATCTTGATGTATATGACAAAGCAAGATTGGAATTCATTGAATGGGCAAGTATTGACAAAAATATAATTCCCTTTGAATTCGGAGAGGTTGGAGTTAAGGGAGTTTCTGATCTTGATTTGGGAGTTGTTTTAAAAGATATCCCATTAATTAATTTCCAAGATCATCTTGATGCTTTTCCTAAATCAATATCTAAAATAATGAATGGTGGGACTTTAATGGTCTTTCCTAAAAAAATATTTAAAAATATAAATTTTATAGATGATGTAAATATAAGCTTCCTAAAAGATTCTTTTTTATTAGCAGAACTTAGTAAAGAGGAAGAAATGATAGTACAAATTATTCAAGTTATTGAATGGTTCCCTGAAAGAATTTTATGTCTATTTAAAGATAAGATAAATGGTTTTCAAAATCCCAAAAGATCTCTAGCTTTTCTTTACTCATTCTGTTACTCGTTAAAAAAAATTCAAGCTCTTTCCAAAAATCATACTTTAATGAATAATTTTATAAAGGAAATATATCAATTACGTTTAAACTGGAAAAGTTTTAATGATTTTGAAAAAATAGAAAATATAGATAGATTTTACAATAAAGCTTTTTCTCTCATTCAAACCTCAATCGATTTATATATAAATATACCTTTAATTAAAAATTTATCTAAAAAAATTGAAAATTTGGAATGTAGTACATTTAATCTTCATTCTAACGTTTATATCAAGGGTACCAAGAAAAATATATATAAAGTTTTTAAAGATTCAACTAAAAATAATATAACGATAGAAGTCCCAAATGTTTTCTTATATAACTACATAAAATATTCTAACTATAAAGATTCAAGCCTATCAACATTAATAGCTAAGAGATTTGAACAAAAAATACCTCTGAATGTTCCATCTGCTGAAGAAACCATTTTTGCAGATATACTTAAAAAAAGATTTTTATTTATGGATGAATGTTTTAATTTTATAAAAACTTTAGAATTAAAAAAAGGTTTATTTAAATTTGGTTGGTATCTTTAGTGATTTTAAAAAGATCAAAGAATGTATAATTAATTTACTAAAATTAGACAGATGTATAAAACATTAAAATTACAAAATTCAACTAATAATTTACTGAATTGGTTCCTGGATGATAGATCCCTATGCTTAGAAGAAGATGGCAGACATAGGCCGTATGAAATTGCTAAACAAATTTCTTTAACTTACGAGCATATTCATTTATTTGATAATAATACGAATAAAAAAGATATTCTTTATCCAAAAAAATATGATGCGAGAAATTATTTAATAGGAAAGGATAAAGAGCTTTTAATGAAAGTTGATCATATTGTAAATTTTATCAAATCTGAATTGACTGAAGATATAGAAAATTTTCTACTTCATGGAAGTTTAGCTACAAAAGATTTTTCTCTTGGCTGGAGTGATGTCGATTCTTTTATGGTAATCAAATCTGAAGTTATGAAGTCTCCTAAAAGATTGATTGAATTGAGATCTAAATGTCTAAAAATAAGAAATTTATTTTATGAAATTTGCCCTTTACAACATCATGGAATAATGGCTTACAGTAGATATGATGTTGAAAATTACATGTCAAGTTTTTTGCCATTGCAGGCTTTAGAGGATTCTTTGGCGTTATATTCTAATAAAAAACTTATTTTTTCTAAGATTGATAATGAAGAAATTGAAGCTTCTCCTGGTTTAGGTAGAATTCAGTATATTTTTGAACTTACTATTAAAGCACTTGAGACTGGTGAGTTTCCTCATCACCCGTATAAAGGAGTTCCTTTACTGATTGAATACAGGAATCATGAAAACGCTATGCAACAATTGTTTTGGTTTATCGGAACCATAATGACAATGCCTGCCTTTTTATTAACTGCATTAAATAAACCAACCCTTAAAAAAAATTCATTTATTTTAGCAAAAAGCATATATTCCAAAGATTCATGGAATTTAATAGAAGATGCCTCGAATGTTCGAAATCTATGGGCTCTAGAAGAAGGAACTAAATATGTTGGTAATAAAATACCGCACTGGTTAATGTCTAATTTTTCAAAATTTTATATGAGCAGATTTAGAGATCTTTTGAAAGAATCCATAGATATTATTTCAAGAAATACAATTAAATAAATATGACAATTTAAGATTCGCAAATAAATTTTATGTATATGCTCATCTTCCACTGATATAATTTACAAAATTAAATTAAGTCTTTGAGTATTTTTGTAATAGCTGAAATCGGTATAAATCATAACGGTGACATTGAAACATGTAAGAAATTAATTGATCACGCTGCTGATATTGGATGTGATGCGGTTAAGTTTCAAAAAAGAGATATTAATATAGTTTATAAAAAAGAATTTCTTGATTCATATAGAGAAAGCCCTTGGGGATCAACACAAAGGGAACAAAAAATGGGACTAGAATTAAATAAAGATCAATATAAAATTATTGATTCATATTGCAAACTTAAAGATATTTATTGGTTTGCTTCAGCATGGGATATTAATAGTCAAAATTTTCTTAAGCAATTTAATTGTAAATTTAATAAGATTGCATCTCCAATGCTGATTGATAAAACATTTTTAAATTTAGTCGCAGAAGAAAAAAAACATACTTTCATTTCTACTGGTATGAGTAGTTTTGAAGATATAAAAACCGCAATTAAAATTTTTAAAAATCATGATTGCAAATTTGAATTAATGCATGCTGTTTCAACATATCCTCTTAAACCAAAAGATGCTAACTTGCGGATGATTGAGACCCTCCGAAAAGAATTTAATTGTGATGTTGGCTACAGTGGTCATGAATCAGGTTTGGCTATTTCTTATGCAGCTGCAGCTTTGGGCATTACATCCTTAGAAAGGCATATAACCCTTGATCGTACTATGTATGGGTCAGATCAGGCAGCTTCAGTAGAAGTAAATGGTTTAAGAACACTTGTACAAACAATTAGAAAAATTGAAAAGGCGATGGGCGATGGAAAGACTAGACAAATTCCAGAAGAAATGGAAGTTGCAAAAAAACTTAGAGCACATATTAAGATCTGATATAGGTAATTAAATTCGATCTTTATGATAAAACATAAATTTTAAAAAATTTTGTAGAAAAATTAGTGAAAGAATGATGAGAAATCATAAAAGGAATCAATTAAAACTTGTTTTTTTAAAAGATTCAATAAAATTAAACTATCTTAACTTTCCTCCGAAAATCATTAAAAAAGAATGGTTAAATAGTAAGGCTAATGATTTATTAATATCTTCAAAAGATAATCAATTTTCTGGAAAAAGTTATAAGGATACTTCTTATTATAAAAAAAAAAGGTATTTAATCTCTCTTATTCATACAGTTGAGGTTCGATGGAAAGCGCAACACTTACTATCCTTATTTAGAGGAAAAATACTTGAAGAAGAATGTTCTAAATTTACGAATAATGAGAATTATTATTTAAAAGTAGATGGTTTAATAAACTTTATTAAAACTGATCTAATACTAAAAGATAAATGCTCTAAATTTACACCATTATTATTTCCTAATTTTTTAGGAATTCTCAGAAGAATTGTTATTCTTTATCGTGTTTTAATTAACAATCAACTCATTACATTAAAAAAAATTTATTTTAATGATAAAAAAAATACTAGTGTTGTTTCTATAAGTTCTTTTGAACGTGATCTGGCGGCAATTGATGAGTTTTCTAATAATTCAGATATATCATCAAAGTTAATTACAATTAATCGCTCTAAAACTAACGACAGTCAATTTATTACTTTAAATGATAATTATTTTGCTTCATTTCCAAAATTAATTATTTGCTTTAATTTGTTATTATTCTATTTTTTGAAAAGAATTTTCAATAAGAAAAAATCGAACAAATTAGCTATTTTTATATCATTCTCTGCTTCTATAATAAATCTCCCTCTATATATAAGATTAAGAAATATCGCTGAAAAGTTTTATAAAAACAATAATATTAAAAATGTTCTAATGTTTAGTGGTTGGGAAATTAATTGGTGTTTTTTTCTTGAGGCAAAAAGATTAAACATAAATTCTAGTTTAATAGTTTTTACAGCAACTGATCCAACTCTACATCTTTTGAAAAGACCATGTGATTTGATATTTACGAGATCCCCATTTCTTTTTGAGAGTAAATTATCACAAAGGGGAAAGCAAAAGGGTTTTATTTTAAGTTCTTATATTTCTAAAGTAAACAATAATATTGTAAACAAAAATTCTAAAGGAATAGCTTGGGTAGAAAATTTGATTTTTCCAGGAAAAAATACAAGTCAAGAAATTAATGAAAGCTTTATATATGCAATAAAGTTAGCAACTTTTAGTAAAAAAACTCTATTTATTAGATTAAAGCCTGGAACTGATTCCTCCTCTAGGAAATCAAATTTAATGAGGATTTTACTAAATTATAATCTTAAGTTTGTTTTTCATGATGAAAAATTAGATGTTATAGAACTTAGTAATCATTGCGATTCAATGGTTTGGACATTTGGATCATCATTTTTTAAATTATTACCTTTTATTCCAATAGTTTATTTACAAAATAAGCCAAAAAAATTGATTCTGCAGGATTCCCGTTTTCTATCTTATGAATATTCACTTTCAAGTCTTGCAAGTGTTTGGGGGCAAACAAAACCAGAAGATGCTTTCAAAATATACATAAGAAATGAATATGAAATTCAAAAAAGACTTTCTGAATGGAGAACCGAAACGCTCAATTTTCATTACAAATTCACTAATAATAAAGATGATCTAAGGAAATCTTGGTTAAAGATAATCTTAAATTAAAGACTAAGATTTAAATATATAAACTTATTTTCTACGTTAATAAAAAATTAAATGTTAATTAAATAAATATATTTGTTTTAAATTAATTTTTTGAGGGTCTTTAATTCTTCTTGATGATAATATTAAAAATCTAAATAGATATTTATATTTAATGAAAATATTAGTTACTGGAGCTGCTGGATTTATAGGTTTTCACTTATCTAGTAGATTGATAAAAGAAGGATATTCAGTTATAGGTTTAGATAATCTTAATTCCTATTATGATAAAAAGCTTAAAATAGCGAGGTTAGAGGAGTTAAAAAAGCAAAGTCTTGATGTTGAGGGTGACTTTTCTTTCTATGAGTTTAACCTGGAAAATAAGAATTCCCTTAAGAAACTTTTTATTAAATATAATCCTCAATTTGTTGTTAATCTTGCAGCTCAAGCTGGAGTTAGGTATTCGATTGAGAATCCAGATGCATATATAAGTTCAAATATTTTAGGCTTTTCAAATATCTTAGAATGTTGCAGGAATTTTGGAGTAAAACATTTGATATATGCCAGTAGCAGCTCAGTATATGGAGGTAATACAAATACACCATTTAAGGAGCAAACATCAGTCGACCATCCAGTAAGTCTCTATGCTGCAACAAAAAAGTCTAACGAGTTGATGGCACATTCTTACAGTCATTTGTATGATATCCCATCAACTGGGCTTCGATTCTTTACAGTATATGGACCTTGGGGAAGGCCCGATATGGCTTTATTTCTTTTTACTCAAGCAATATTAAATGGAGAATCAATAAAAATCTTCAATAGAGGAGAAATGGTAAGAGACTTTACTTATATTGACGATATTATTGAAAGCTTATTCAGAATAATATTTAAAATTCCCACTAAAGACAATGACTTTAATACCTCTATGCCGAATCCTGCAAGTAGTTTTGCTCCACATAGAATTTTTAATATTGGCAATTCAAAACCTACACCTTTAATGGAATATATATTTGCCATTGAGAAGGAATTAGATATAGTTGCTAACAAAGAATTTTTGCCAATGCAGCCCGGCGATGTAAAAGTTACAGCAGCTGATACATCACTTCTTGAGGATTGGGTCAATTTCAAGCCAAGCACATCCATAAGTGTTGGAGTGTCAAGATTTATAAGTTGGTATAAAAAGTTTTACAATATCAATAACTAAAAATAATTTCAGAAATAAAAATATTTTCATTTTAGGTTATACATTCAAAGAAAATTGACCAGATATTAGAAATAAAAAGATTTACGATTTGTTCTCGATTTTAGATTCTCTGAATCTCACTATAAGTATTTATGATCCAGTTGCTGATTTTGAATCTGTACAAGAAAAAATAAAAAAAGGAGTAATATAAAAATTAGATGAAATAGAAAGATTTGATATTATATTAGTTGCTATAAAGCATAACGAATTTTTGAAATTCTTCATTCAAAGATAAATAATTAACTTAATAAAGATGGTAAAATTATAGATATCAGGGGTGTATTTCCAAGAAGTAAAAACCTCATTAGAATTTGAAAATAAAAATTTACTTTGTTAAATTATTTTACCGTTTTGAAGTGTAATAATTCGGTCGCATTTTTTAAGAGTACTTAATCTATGGGCAATCATAATTAAGGTAATATTTTTATTTATAGAGTTAATAGATTGCATTACTAATCTTTCTGTATTTATATCAAGTGCACTTGTGGCTTCATCTAGAATAATTAATTCTGCTTTTTTATAAAGTGCTCTTGCAATAGCAATTCTTTGCCTTTGCCCTCCACTTATTTTTATACCCCTCTCTCCAATCCTTGTGTTATAACCGTCTATAGATTGCTCAATAAAGGAATCGATTAAAGCATTTTTTGCACATCTTTTAACAAGTTCTAGATCTATCTTTCCTGAGGGAATACCAAATGCAATGTTTTCAATAAAAGTACCATCTGTAAGATAGATATCTTGAGGAACAAGTGCTATCTTTTTCATCCAAGAGTAAACCAAACTTTTTGAAGTCTTATCATAAAGATTTAAATCATCAATATAAAATTTACCATTAGTTGGTTTTAATAATCCCATTACTAGATTTATTAGCGTTGTTTTCCCACTGCCAGTAACTCCTTTAATTCCAATTATTTCACCTTTATTTATTTTTAAATTTATATTCTCTAAAATTTTTTTATTACGATTGTATTTAAAACTTATATTTTCCAAGTAAATGTATTTTTGGAATGAAATTTTAGATTTAATTTTATTTACAAAATCATATTCTATTCTTTGCGAAAGTGTATTTAAAATTTTTTCTAAAGAAGGTGATTTTGCCTGAATAACGGCCCAACTTGCATAAATATTTTGAGTAGCTGGCAAAAGCTTTTGCAAAGAAAAAACAATTATGCCTAAAGTTGGAAGAATTAGACTCAAGTTTTCAAAATTATTTTTAATTTGGAAGGAAATTAATATTAAGATAATTAAACTTATAGATTCAATTAGGAATTTTGGATAATCTGCAAGAAATCTATTCTTTGCTTGTAATTGTCTAAGGGGAAAATCTGAATTTTGGTATAATTCAACGTAAGTTGCTTGGAAATTATTTAATAAGACCTCTCTAATAGATCCCAAGCCTTCATTTATTGATTTAATTTGAGTTGGAGCAAATCTAGAAATCTTTCTCCCATTTATTTTTAATTCTTTTTTGACTTGATAGCTTATTAAGCAATATATAAAAATTAAAATTGATATTGTTCCAATTGCTAATTTCCAATTTAGTATTAGTAGAGAACTAAAAATCAAAGTTGCTGTGAACAATGAGGTTGATAATTTAAGTAAAGTATCTAGTATTGATTGCGTTTGACCGCTTTCAGTAGTACATATTGAGACGATTTCTGCAGTATTTCTTTGAATGTGGGTTGAGTAAGGTTGATATAAAGTCTTTTCATAAGCTTCGCAACTAAAATCTGAGCCGATGGATGCAGATAATCTTGTACAAAACCAAAGATTACTTAATCTAATAATTGAACTTAATGTAACTATTAAGATAAATATGATAACAGTGAAAACCATGAAATCATTGGTATTTTGAATACCTAGAAGTTGCATAATTCGCATTACTTTTGCATTATTTTCTAGATAACCTGGGCTAGATAAAGCTAAAAGAATTGGAAAAACAGAAGCTATAGATATAACTTCCAATAATGCACTTAGAATCATCAATATAATGGCTAAAAGAATTTGGAACTTTCGTTTTCTCTTTAAAAAAAACCATAAAGAAAATAAAAGTGAAAATATTGAATTTTTGTTTTTCACATCAAAAAAATATTATTTAAATGTCTAGTAATTGAATAATATCAATAAAAAATAATTCTTCTACTAATTCTCTTGCAATGGCATCTCCGCCTTTTCGCTTAAAGATAAAATTACAAGATTTTTTAACCAAATTATGGGAATCTATTGGGCAAGCGCTCCAACCTACTTTGCGAATTAAAGATAAATCATTTATGTCATTACCTATAAACATGATTTCATTAAAACTTAAATTTTTATCTTCTGCTAATTTCTCTACTGTATTTAGTTTGTTAGACACACCTTGTAAAACCTTAACATTTAGTTTTTCACCTCTTTTTTTTACAACTTCATTTTTCTCTGTTGAGACTATGAAAGTTTCAATTCCAGTTTTTTTCAAAGCTCGAAAAGCTAAACCATCTGCTCTATCGCAAATTACACTCTCTTCACCTTTCTCATTAATATAAACTTTGTTATTCGTTAAAACACCATCAAAATCGAATAGTAGAAGCTTAATTTGACTTATTAATTTATCGTTCATTTTATAGATTTTTAACTTGAATATTATCAACAATAGAGCTTTCAATAAACTCTGCGAGAATATGTTCGATAAGTATATGAACTTCTTGTATTCGGGCAGTATTATAACTCTGCACAACGAATGAATCATCAACTATTTTGGCTAAATTCCCACCATCTGCTCCTAAAAGTGCAAAGGTTTTGATATTCAACTTTTTGGCACACTTAGCAGCAAATATAAGATTCTTTGAATTTCCAGATGTGCTTATTAAAAGAAGAGCATCCCCTTTATTCCCAATTGCTTTTAAGGGCCTTTCAAAAATATTTTCAAAATCGTAATCATTTGCGCATGCTGTTAAACAAACAGAATCTGGAACAATCGAGTACGCTTGTATAGGCTCTCTATTGCAATTCTTACTTAATCTTACAACTAGTTCAGCAGCAAGATGTTGCGCATCTGCAGCAGAACCTCCATTCCCACAAATAAGTAACTTATTTCCGTTTAATATAGTGTTTTTAATACTTTGACTTATATTTTTAAGTGTTTTTAAGTTTTCTTCCTCTTTAATGAGTTTGCTTTTCAATTTTATTGAATCTTGAAAAGCATTATTAAATAAAACTTCAAAAATAGCCATATAATTTTTAATTCTTCATATGATTCATTATATCAATAGTTTGATTTCAAAACCTTTTTCAATTACAAATTTTGTAGAGATTTAATTCCGAAAAAAAATTTAATTTCGTACTTTATTAATGTTCCTAATTTTTGGGACTTAAAATAAAAATATATCTTGAAGATACATAAAAAAATTTATTAAATGAAATAAAGAGAAAACTATTTTATGGGCAACAAAAAGAACAAAAAACTTTTTCTGAAAATTAAATCTTCAATGTCTTCAAAATTAAAATACTTAGTTACTTCTAAACTCAAAAAAGGTCTATATTTTTTTTTGGCAAACTTTTAATATCTGAATATTCAACATTATTATGCTTTGGATTTATGAAATAAAAATTACATTTAGAATGAGGAGATAGATATTTATATCTAGGCTTTCCAGAGCCAAAATCAAAAATCTCTGAATCTTTTTTAAATTTAAATTTTTTAAATATTGTTGCTAATGTTTTTTCGAGTAAAATTCTATGGGCGGTTATATATATTTGAATTATGGGATTATATTTATAAATTATTAATAATGACTTAATTAATTAATTAATTATTATGAAATAACTTTAAATTTGGTTTTATTGTATATGTGTTATTTTTTAAAATAAAGTAATTATATTTGCTTGTAAGTTTTGGGATTAATAAGAAAAACAAAAGATATATTAATCAAAGGACTCAATAAGATTCCTTTTTTTGAAAAGCCTTTACCAAAAAAACCATTTGGGACAAAACCTTGGGCAAATAAAAATACTTATCTAGATTTGTATAAAAAAGTACTTGAATTGGATGATAGTAAAGTTTTGAAATTTGAAAAAGATAATGGATTCTCAATCGATTTGCCTTGGATTAATGAACTAGCCTTAAGAACTCAAGTTGTTGTAAAGACTGGGCCTCTTAATTATTTCCATGGTAGATTACTATATTCCGAACTATCAAAATATATAAAAAATTATCATAAAGAGAACAAAGAAAGTATTTTTATCCTAGAAACTGGAACTGCTAGAGGGTTTTCATCTATATGTATGTCAAAAGCATTAAATGATCATAACGTTCAGGGTTTAATTGCAACTGTTGACTGCATTTCACATAATGAAAAAATTCTTTGGAATTGCATTATTGATAGTGAAGGTCCCTGTACAAGGGGAGAACTTTTAGAGAAATGGCCAAATGAATTAAAGAATATCCTTTTTTTACAGGGATGGACTAATTCTTTTTTAAACAAAATAGGGTGCGGAAGAATAAATTTTGCTTTTTTAGACGCTCAACATACCAAGAAGGATGTCCTTAGTGAATATCATTATATTTCATCAAGACAATTGAAGGGGGATGTAATAGTTTTTGATGATGTTACGCCTAATGAATTTGATGGTGTATGTGCTGCAGTCGATTACATTAAGCATAAAGGTGATTATAATGTTGAAGAATTTAGTTTTTCTAGTGATAGGGGTTACGCAATTGCGACAAAATTATAAATTAATTACTTCTCAACTAATTTATTAATTATTTATATATTTCAAGTATGCTTCAGTAAAATCCTCTTGTTTGGAAGGGGATTTGTAGATTCTAAATTTTCCAGAATTAAATTTACTTTATTGGGAACATCCTCTATCTTTTGGTATAAAAGGCAAAATTCTTTTAATATTTCGGGAGATGCACCTTAATCTTTATATATAACTGGCAAACCGCAAGCAATTGCCTCTAATAAAAAATTTGAACATGATTCAAAATATAAATTTGATCATCTTTTATTCCCTGTTTAATTACTTCACATGATTTAGGAAATTTTTTATCAAATCTTGTCAGACTACCATCATTTTCAACCCAGCATGCTTTTATGGCTACATTTAATATAATCTTATTTTTTAAAAATACTTAATAGTTCTATCAAAATTTTTTCATCCATTTCTTTATAACTTCCCCATCCAGAAATAAAAGTTAAATTCTTGATAAAAAGAAAATTAGAGATAAATGCAGGCGCTATTGTTCTATATTTGTTTCTTATTTTGAAAATATTTTTTCCATAAATAAGATATTTTTTTGTGGAAGCTCTTATATCATCAATTCATATATATTCCATCTTTAGACCTTAACATCTATGAAATTTTAAAAAAAAGTTTTTTAAGAATTTAAATTTTGTAAATTAGCTTTTTGAGATTTTTCTTATAGTTCTCATTAGTATAAAAATCAATTATTTTTTTTCTATTAGCTAATACTATTTTCTTTATATTATTTTTTTTATAATCATCAACTAAGTGGTTTATTTTTTCCATAATGCTGAAAGTATTTTTTTTGCAGTAATAAGGATAATTTTCTCCAAGAAGTTCTTCAATAGCTCCAACTTTTGTAGTTATAAAAGGTAAACCAATTGCCATACATTCTAGTAAGATCATTGGTAAACCTTCTGTTTCACTAGCTAAAATAAGAAAATCATAAGTAGACATAACTTCTAATCTATTAAAATAATCAAGCTTACCCTTATAGTTAATGCAGCTTTCTTTTTTAAAAACTAACTTATCGAATATATATCCATATAAATCAAGAAAATAAGTTTCTTTACCAACTTTATTTAGATTATTTATTGATTCAACTATTTCAAATATTCCTTTGCTTTTTTGAATATTGCTACTAAAAATACAATTATATGAATTTTTAATGGGTGAATATTTAAATTTTTTAAATAGAGAATTGCTTTTATTCATATCCTTTTTATTTAAACAATTAGATAAAACTCCAAACTTTTTATAGCTTTGATTTATAAGTGACATTTCGCTTTTAATTTTAGAAGATAAAAAAATTATTTTATTTGATATTGAAAAAATAAAATTTATGTATAATCTCTTAAATATTGAAGATTTATATTCTTTAAATAAATCACCCCTATGAACAAATACGTAAACTTGATCACTTTTAATTCTTAATAAAAATGAAATTATTAGGATTTTAAACATTCCTAATTTTTTGTGAAAAGATAAATTAAAAAATGCAATATTACTTTTTTTAACTCTGTAAATATCTCTAAAAAGTTTAATATAACTAGTAAAATTAAAATTTTTCTCATATTCTAGTGTTTTACTTTTATGATCTCCAGTCCTTGGGTCATAAAATTTATTTATTTGAAAACCAATTTCAATTAATGATTCCTCCAGAACACTATTCATATAAGCAATACCCGTAGTACTTTTTTCAATAAACTCTCCAAAAATAATTGCACTTTTCATAAATTATTAAAGATCTCTAAGTGTTTAGCTGAATATCTATCTATTGATAATTCTTTAGATCTCTTAAGTGCACAAAGTGAGAGAAATTCATAATTTTTAATTAATTTATTTAGGCTCATTTCAACATCTTTTATATGAGGCATTTTGTTTTCATTGAACTCCAATTTGTTTTTTGTATATAAACAAGCTTTCTCTGCAATTTCTTTGGCACCTCCAATTTGATTTACAATTACAGGTATTCCATAAGACATATATTCACAAACCATATTTGGGGATGGATCTCCGTAATTTAAATGTATACCTATTGTACTTTTACTAAGTACTTTTTTTAAACTTTTCTGATCAAGATATCCATATAAATAAACATTTTTATTAATATTAATCTGATTAAGTTGGTTGGAATTTAATCTTTTCTGTATTGGACCAATTATATGAATTCTATTAATCTTTTTTTTTCCTTGAAATTCGTTTATTAATTTAAAAATGTACTTTGCGTAGTAATCTCTGTCTTTTGAAAAACTATTTGAAATAATCAGATCATGTTTTTCTATGGGCTGTATTCTTTTTTTGAAATTACTAATTATTGGAGATGGATTAATAATTACGTGAATATCTTTTTTATTAATCAAATCCCAAATATATTTATTAGTTATACTTTTGACAGATGATTTACAATATTCACTTTGGAAAATTATTATTTTTGAATTCAAAAGCGAAATTATTAAAATAAGATTACTAATCCAATATGTATTTTTATAGGATTTTTTGTATATTCCGTTTTGATTAAATACAATTGGAATATTGAAAATCTTTGCTATTAATGTAAATATTATTAGATCATACCAAGGCCAATGAGATTGCATATATATTAAATTTTTTTTTAAATTTTCAATACTAATAGTTGATATTAATCTTCTCGTCCTAATGCCTGGACCAAACTTAATAATACTGGATTTCCCCCAAATAATATGACATTCATTACTGTAATAACAAGTTATTAATTCATTGATTATATCCAGAACTCTCTTAGCCTTAATCATAGATATTAATCAAAAAAATTATTTTATTCTTAGTATAGAGATAAGATAAATCAAATTGATTTTTATTTCTATAATGATATATTAGGTTTTTATATTGTATGAGTTTTTTAATATTTTTATTTAGCTTTTTAAATTATATTTCCTTGCCTTTTTTATATAATAAAGGTTATACCCAACTACTACCTTTTCTTATTCTTAATATTTATCTGATATTTTTAACACCGTATACTTTAATAAATAAATATATAAAGTTATTATTTATAATTAGCCCTTTTTTAGTTTATGCATCATTCATATATTTTGATTTTACAATTTTTTATAAGTACATAATATCAATTTTTCAACTTGCGAACTGGTTAATTTTAGTTATTTTATCTAGAAGAAATCTAAAAATCTCTATTTCTCTTTATCGCGTTTTTTTATATCTCCCTTTCATAGTTTTACTAACACAATTATTACAGATTTTATCGCCAGAGTTATTTGCAATAATAAATTTTTTCAAGTCATATTCAGTCCAAAAATTTAGTATTACTACAAGAGGATTTCAAGGTATATTCCCTGAGGCGGGATATGTAGGCGCTTCAATAAGCACTTCAGTAGTAGGTTTTTTTGCTTCTAAAAAAATATTAGAAGATAATTTTAAAGATTTTAAATTATTCCTAAATAAAAATTTCGAACAAATTATTTACAAAAATACAAGCATTCATATTTTTGTAAGCTTATTATCTATTCTACTTTCTTTAAGTGCTGCGTCTTACATAAGTTCAATAATGATTTTATCTTTATTCTTTATTTGCATGCTTATCTCAAAATCAAAATCTATAAAAGTATCTATAAACTTTAAAAAAATATTAGTAATGTTAATTCTTTTTTGTTTTATTTTTAATTTAACATTCAATAGTTTAAAAGATAAAAGAATATTCAATTTTTCTAAGGTTTTAATTAGTAAACCATATGCGATTCTAAGAGGATTAGATGCATCTGCTGCGGATAGATTTAATGCATCATTTGTCGGTGTAGTAACACCAATAATTCATCCCAAAGGTTATGGAATTAATGCTTTCCCAAGAATTTTTAGATATGATTGTAACCATCCAATACCCAGAAATTTTAATTTAATGTGTGAGAGTGAGTTTAATAGCTTTCGAAATAATAATATTTTGGCAAATTTTACTCAAGATGGAGGCATTATTGGTTTATTAACCATCATTTCAATATTGTATTATGTATCTGGAAAAACTTTTTTTAATTTAAAGAAATTAATAATATCTTCTGGGGTATTGATAATAGGATTGATCACTCCATTTCCCCTAGGGGCATCAACTTTTTGGGTTTTGACAGTATATTTATTTTCTATATAATTTAAATAATAATTTTTTAAAATTGAGTATAAAAGCTTTTTATATTATACCTGTATTTAATTGTGAGAATACCATCGTAAGATGTTTAAAATCTATATTATCTATTAAGTACAATATTAGTGTCATAATTATCAATGATAAATCTATAGATAATACATTAACTGTTATTGACTCAATCAAAGAAGAACTTCCATATGAAATATTTATTATCAACAATAGAACTAATTTAGGAATAACTAAATCTCTGAATAATGGAATTGAAATGGCTTTAAAATATAATGCAGATTATATCCTTAGGCTTGATGGTGATGATTATAATGCTGAAAATAGAACTGATTATCAAATTGAATATATGGAATTAAATAAACATTTAATTCTATTAACCACCAACGCCTTCTTATTAAAAGACAATATTATAAAAAATAGTATCGTAAATAATTACAAACCTTTTTTAGAGGATTATTTTAGACCTTATACTTCAATTATATCTTCTTTGGATATTCATCCAACATTTATTTTTCGCACTGAACCCTTTGTTAAATATGAAATAAGATATGGCAATTTACCAAATCAGATATTTAATTCTGAACTAATAAAAACTATTAAATATGGAATAGAGGATCTTTTGTTAATTAATATAATTTTATATTTTTATGGTTATAGTTCAGTAACTCGAATTTCTCATGAAAAACTTATTTATTATTCTGTTAATAATAATGGATTAACCCCAAAGTCAAGAAAAGACCATTCTCAAGCACTAAATAAAATAATAAATTCTGCATTTGTTCTTTATACCCAAACTATTCCAAATAAAATAAAACCCAAGAATATTTATGCTTTAGCAAAAGCTATTACAAAAAAAAATTACAACTTGAATCCTTTATGCTCTAATTTACAAACTATTATTGGATTTATAATCATATCTTCAAGATACAATATTAAAATATTAACTCCAGTTAATGTATTAATTTTATTAATTGTTTCACCTAGGATATTAATACAAAAAATTAAATTTTTAATTTAATTATTATTCCTAAAAATTTACTTTCAAAGTTGCAGAGCGGTAATTATTACTCTTTTTAGATTTAATGGGAAATTTCAATAATATCATTTTTTTAAATTTTTATAGATTTGCAAACAAGCTGAATAAGTTGGACAGAAAAAAATCATAAAATAATTTCTCTTTTCGCTAAGGAATGGGATTGAAAATTAGCTTAAGGATTTAGAACTTTAAATTTCTATCCATATTATTTGCGAATCATTTGCTAGTCTCAATATTTCCAATAATCTCTTGAGTTCTATTAAATCTGTTTCACCTATTTTTAGCAGTAAAATATTAAGTGAATTATTTTTAGTTGAAATATTACTATTTTCTAATAGTTTTACTGATTCAAATTCTTTAGAAAAGTTTTTATAAATATCTTTAACTTTATCTTTACAGTTAATAGTTAAATTATAAATATTTATTTCTGAATCGCTAAATTCAGATAAAAGACCATTCTTTAATAATCTTATCTTGATTAATTGATCTTCTAAAGAGTCTTGATAAAAACTAATTATTTTTTTAGATCCAATAATTTTTTCAATATTATTTATATTATAAACTTTTCTAGATTTTAGTTCTAAAAAATTGATTATTAATATTGATGCAAGAAAAGATAAGAACGTCCCAAAAAATACTATCTTTTTTTTGTTTGGTCTTGTAGGGAAAGGAGATAAATAAGGTTCTGCAATCAACTTCCAAGGCCTTACACTCTTTTCTTTTTCTTGAGATAAAAATTTGTATGAGGATTCAAGTCGTTTAAGCACATTAAATTCCTGTATAGTATCCAAAGCTATTAGCTTGTAATTTGTAATTATTTCTTGAGGTCTATTTAAAGCATTTTTTTTAACTATAAGTGAATTCTTTTCAGTTTCTAAAAGTCTTATTAATCGCTCTTTTAATGATAATAATAAGTTATTCTTTAACTTTTCCATTCTTTTAATTTCTTCAGAATCATCCTTATATATATTTCCCCATTCGACTAATTTATCATCAATTTCTTCTATTTTTTGAATTAATCCAAAAGTACTTTCAAATTTTCTTGAGTATTCTAAAATAGAATTTTCTGTTAGATTATCTTCTCCTAAATATTTTAATGATTCATTTATTTCTCTTATTTTGTTACCTATTTCGATCTGATTTCTTTCTACATTTAAGACTGGTAAACCTTGATCTATATTAATTGGCATTAAGTCATATTTATCAGCATATTTCTGCAAGTTAATAAATGATTCCTTACTAGAGTTTTTATATAATTTAATTTGTTCCTTTGTGAATTTAATACCATAATTTATTTCTTCCTCTTTATTTTTAACTGCATATTCTTGATATGTTTTTGAAATTAGTTTTAATGCTGGCACAATAATATCTTTGTTGCTATCTTGATAGGTAATTTTTAAAACATTTGTACCTGGCTTTAACTTTATATTTACATTACTTTTTAACCATTCATTGAAATCATTTTTATTTATATTTTGAGATTCTATTTTATTTTCACTATTTACTAAATTAAAAACTGGGAATAAAACTGATTGGCTCTTTAGGATTTCGATTTGTGTATTAAGATCATTATTTGTATTATTTATTTTAAATTGCTCAGCAATAGATGATATTTCTTTTTTATTAGAATTACTTACTATAATTTCAAAAAAACCTTGCCAATTTTTTGGAATAGATAAAGAGGTAATTAGGCTAGCAAAAGCTCCAATTGATGTAAGAAATATTAATTTTTTTTTATTTCTTTTTATTTGTTTGTAAAAATTCTTAAATTGAAACTCTTGATCAATCAAATTTATTTCTTCAATATTTTTATTTATATTAAATTTCTTTAGTGGGTTTTCGTCCAAAATCTTTTTACAATTTTTAAATCATTATATCCCTTAATATTAAATATAGACAACATCTAAGTATTAAATATAATTCTATTAATTTAATAAATAATTATAATATTATTTATTAAAAATATCCATTGTAATAAAAATAATAGTAAGATTTTGTGTTAGGTTTATTTAAATAAATTTTTTTAATGGGAACAGTTTTAGTCACTGGTGGTTTAGGTTTTATAGGTTTGCATACTGTTTATTTTCTGTTAGTTAAGGGATATAGAGTTTTAATTTTAGATTCATTATTAAATTCAGATTTAAAAGCTTTAAATAATTTAAAGTTTTTATTGGAAAAAAAAAATATTGATTACAAAGATAATTTATCTTTTAATTTAGGAGATATAAGAGATAATCTTTTAGTTTCTAATTTATTTAAAAATTCAACAGAGAAAAATAGAAAAATAGAAGCAGTCTTGCATTTTGCAGGACTTAAATCGGTAGAAGAATCTACAAGAAATCCTCTAGAATATTGGGATGTAAATGTTAATGGGACAATAAATTTACTAAAAATAATGCATGAAAATCAATGTTTTAAGTTTGTATTTAGTAGTAGCGCTACTGTTTATAGTCCAGATTCTACTTCTCCAATAGATGAAAATTCTTTGATAGGTCCTATTAATCCTTATGGTCAATCTAAAAGTGTTGTAGAAAAATTTCTAGAAGATTTAAGTAAATCAAATTCTGATTGGAGAATTTTTTGTTTAAGATATTTCAACCCCATTGGATCGCATGAATCAGGTTTAATTGGAGAAAATCCAACTCAAAATGCAAATAATTTATTCCCTTATATTTGTAAAGTAGCAAAAAAGGAAAAAGAATTATTGAATGTATTCGGAGATAATTGGCCTACCCCCGATGGTACCGGAATAAGAGACTATATTCATGTCATGGATGTTGCAGAAGCACATGAAGTGGCTTTATCAAAAATATATAATACTGACAAAAATATCAATAAGGTCAATCTTGGTACTGGCAAAGGAACAAGTGTTTTGGAGCTAATAAATATTTTTGAAAAAGTTAATAGTTTGAAAATTAATTTTAAGATTTCTCAAAGAAGAAAGGGAGATGTGGCATGTTGTTTTGCAGATAATAAACTCGCAAAAGATATCTTAAATTGGACTCCATCAAGGTCAATTGAAGATATGTGTAGGGATGGATGGCGCTGGTATAAATGATTCAAAAATAAGTAATTGATATAATTTTTTTTTTAATAAACATTTGCATTTTAAATTTTAATTTTTAATGTAATATTAAATTATGACAAATAACCATAATAAGAAAGCTTTAATTACTGGAATTACTGGTCAAGACGGTAGTTATCTGGCTGAATTCTTGTTAATGAAAGGGTATGAAGTACATGGTATTAAACGAAGATCAAGTAGTTTTAATACTCAAAGAATAGATCACTTATACCAAGATCCCCATACTGAAAATAAGAATATCTATTTGCATTACGGCGATCTTACTGATAGTACTAATTTGATTCGTTTGATACAGGAAATTAAGCCAGATGAAATCTATAATTTAGCCGCTCAAAGTCATGTTGCAGTAAGTTTTGAAAGTCCTGAATACACTGCGAATTGTGATGCCTTGGGGACTTTAAGAATTTTAGAAGCAATAAGAATTTTGGGTTTTAAAGATAAAACAAGAATATATCAAGCGAGTACAAGTGAATTATTTGGTAGGGTAATGGAAATTCCACAAAAAGAAACGACACCTTTTTATCCTTGTAGTCCTTATGGAGTTGCAAAAATGTATGCTTATTGGATTACAGTTAATTACAGAGAATCATATGGCCTATACGCATGTAATGGGATTTTGTTTAATCATGAAAGTCCAAGAAGGGGTGAGACTTTTGTCACTAGAAAAATAACTAGAGGTCTTGCTAGAATTGACCAAGGATTGGAAGAATGTCTATATCTTGGGAATTTAAATTCTTTGAGGGATTGGGGACATGCTAGAGATTATGTAGAGATGCAATGGCTTATGCTTCAACAAGATAAACCAGAAGATTTTGTTATTTCTACCGGGAGACAGGAAAGTATTCGAAATTTTGTAGAATTAACCGCAAAAAAGTTGGGATGGAATAAGAATCCTAATCAAAATGCAATTGAATGGATTGGAAGTGGTATTAATGAAGTTGGAATGAGAAAAGATACAAATAAAATAGTAATAAAAATAGACCCAAGATATTTTAGGCCTACTGAAGTAGATAATTTGCTCGGAGATTCAACTAATGCAAAAGAAAAGTTAGGTTGGGCCCCTAAAATTTCTCTTGAAAATTTGATTGAGGAGATGGTTGAAAATGATATTATAGAGGCTAAGAAAGAAATAATTTTAAATAAAAACTCCTAATAATCTAGGATGATGAATATGGTAAAAAAAAATATTATAGAAAAAAAAAATAAGATTTTTATAGCTGGTCATAATGGCATGGTTGGTAAGTCTATTAAAGAAACATTTTTAAAAAATGGTTATGAAAATTTAATATATGAAGATAGGTCAAAATTAGATCTTACTAATTTAAGTGAAGTGATAGCATTTTTTGAAATTTATAGGCCTGAAATAGTGGTCTTGGCTGCTGCGAAAGTTGGAGGGATAGTTGCAAATTCAAATTATCCTACTGAATTCATACTAGAGAATTTAAAAATACAGACAAACATTATTGAAACATCATGGAAATATAATGTTAAAAGATTTTTATTTCTGGGTAGTAGTTGTATTTATCCAAAATTTTCGAAGCAACCAATCAAAGAAGAATATCTTTTAGAGGGAAATCTTGAGCCCACCAACGAATATTATGCAATTGCGAAAATTGCTGGAATTAAATTATGTCAAGCTTTAAGAAAACAATATAAATTTGATGCGATTTGCTTAATGCCTACGAATTTATACGGTCCGGGAGACAATTATGATTATAAAAATAGCCATGTTTTACCTGCTTTGATAAGAAAATTTTATGAAGCAAAGATTAAAAAATTGGATATAGTTTCTTGTTGGGGAGATGGTTCGCCATTAAGAGAATTTTTGCATGCTCAAGATTTAGGAGAAGCATGTTTATTCGCTTTAGAGAATTATTGTCCCTCCATTAATAAAAATGATTTAGATTTAATTCATCTTAATGTTGGCACTGGTAAAGACATAACAATAAAAGAATTAGCCGAATTAGTAGCTTCTTTAGTCGGTTTTAAAGGCAAAATTGTCTGGGACACATCAAAGCCTAATGGAACTCATCAAAAAAAATTGGATATAAGTGCAATAAGAAAATTGGGTTGGGAACCAAAAATCGGCTTAAAGCAAGGAATTGATAGAACTATAAAAGAATATATTATGGATATCAAAAATAAAAATGAACATTTAATTTAACTTCTATAAATTAAGAATTTTTCTATGTAGGAGTTGATTAATTTAACCAACTCAAATTTTCTTAGGATTTACAAATAGAATCAATATTAAAATATTTATTTATAGTTCCTTTTACAAATTTATGATCTTTTGCATTATCGACAACTATGCCTTCCTTTAAACTTTTCCATT
>MDTE01125273.1_pt1 | contig 44995 bp, 38 predicted proteins | sample 811231 | NCBI WGS metagenome assembly MDTE01 (sample SAMN05326651, study PRJNA326480) | marine metagenome | isolation source: seawater | place: Indian Ocean: Red Sea | collected 2010 | reverse complement strand
CGGCACCGTCGGTTTCAAGCTGTGTTAATCCGTCGGCAATCGCCGTACCGACCAGGACATCATCGACGTAAAGTCGAACTTCGGCGCCAGTATCCGCTCCGTCAATCGAAAACAAAAGGGCGTTTGCCTCGGAACCGTTATCAAAATTGGTGATGCCGTCCCCCACCACGCCACTGTCCGTTTCCGCCAGCAAGGTCGGTGCCGCGAGTGTGGTCACCGCCGCATTGCCAAAGTCAACACCCGCCTCGTACTGGCCAATTCCCAAATCCACGGCATGGTAGATGGGAGTAGCCGGGTGGGTCTGTCGGAACGGACGGTCGGCAAGCTGGTGGACATGGTAGGTTCCTGCTGGCAGCAGCAAACCGTAGGTCCCATCGGTCTGTGTTGTAACTGCCGTTTCATTGTCATCCAGCTGGCCGTCCAAATCAGCGTCGCCAAACACTGTCACGTCCGCCATACCGGGCTCACCCGGATCCCGCTGTCCATTCCCATCAAGGTCATCAAACACCGTTCCCTGCACCCAGCCGAAACCACTCAGCGACTGGACATGCACCAGCTCCGCTTCAGCCGTGTACGGTACATGATTGAATACGACGTTGGATGAGCTGTCTCCATCCAAATCCGTAACGGGCAACGCGGCGATTCCATCCACATTACTCATGTCCAGCACGACGGCAAACACCTTAAACTGGCTGTCGAGGGACGGGTTGTTACGCATATTCACGAACCACTGACTGGTCGCGCCAAACGAGTTTTCCGCCATCGACACCGTGCCACGCTCGTTTGACCGGCCACCTTCCGTCTCGTTGATAGGCGTATCCGTGTCAATCTGGCTGCTGAGAATTTCGTTCAGCTCTGTGGTAGTGACATCTTCTGGTGCAAAACCACCGCCCTGTACCACAAATTCCCCTAACACATCCTCGGCGGCTCGATGAAAAATCGTCCCGGGGTAGCGGTCGAAATAGTTACGGAAGTTGGCCACGCTGAGTGGCGCTTCCTCAGGAAACAACTCAAGCAGAATTGGCCCTGCGTTGGTTTCGAATGTGACGAGTGGATTGGAAGTATAGACCACGGTAATGTTGTCACCTTCGTGGATCTTGTACTCCTGAAAATCGTTCACTTCCTGACCATTGACAAACATCTTCAAGGCGTGTTCATCATCCACCTCATGCGTCATCAGTTGATTCGCAGTGAGAATTGCGTCCGGGTTGTTGCCAGGTAGCCCGGCATTCGTGCGCCAGGTATCAAAAAAATCTCCGAGCGTAAGAAAGTCATCCAGTGCTTCACCGTTGACATTATGCAGATGCAAGCGATTGTCTGGATCGTGGGTGTGAATCGGTGAAATAATGCCAGTAGCATCAACGCCCAGATCATCCGGAATCTCAATACGCTCGCCATTGGCAAACAAATTCAGCTGTGCGTGGATATGAAAAGACCCCAGATCGATAGCGGGGTCCGCGTCGTGAGGCCCGTTGTGGTCAACCCCGCCGTGCAGCAGCCGACGTGGTTCGAGACGTTCACAGGTAAAGTAAGAGCCGCCCTGCCGCCCGCGCAACGCCACACCCCCTCTACCAGGGGGACTCAAAAACGATCCGCGACGGTTTCGATGGGATTTCCGACCGCGTGACTTCATGGTGCCTCTCCACAGCAAAAAGAGCCCCTTGGTTGCCGCTCACCTTTTCAGCATAGGCTGGGACCGCATAAAAAGCACCAAACTTGTCGGCCACTTCAACACCAGGAAACGTCTTTCCGGGCAACGAAATCACCGCCAGAGTACTCTGCGCAAGCAGCCCTAACTGCCCGAACGTTACAAACGGCTCTACCCTATATCGGGTGGCGGGGCCCCTGAGTTGTGGAGATTGCCGGCAATTCTCTTGTTCCCGGCCCAGGCAGCCGCCACATTCCCCATAACCCATTACTATTTAATGGGTTGCATGCCGAACGCCAGTTCTTCCGTGTGGCTCAACTGCCCGGCTGGTCAAGATCGTCCTCAGCGTCACCCTTCGCAGTCCGCAGCACGCGGCGGATTTCTTCCAATCGGCGGGCAATCTGTGCCTCTTCGCCCCGGTCTACCGGGCGGTAGTATTCGCGGTCGATGCCCAGATAGTCCTGGGCCACAACCCCGGCTGGGTCGTGGTGTGCGTACTGGTAACCGACGCCGTGTCCCAACTCCCGTGCGCCTCCATAATGGGCGTCGCGCAGGTGACGCGGGACCGGCACCAATTGCCCTTGAGTCACGTCATGCCGGGCCTCACCAATCGCCACCGTACAGGCGTTTGATTTCGGTGCACACGCCAGATAGGTCACAACTTGAGCCAGAGTAAGCTGGCACTCAGGAAGGCCTACCGCCTCACACGCCTGCAAACCAGCCACAGCCAGCGGGAGCGCAGCTGGATCAGCGTTACCGACATCCTCGCTCGCCAGGATCACGAGCCGTCGACAAAGAAAACGTACCTCCTCACCTGCCTCCAGCATTCTCGCCAGCCAATACAAACCAGCATCCGGGTCGCTGCCGCGAATACTCTTGATCAGCGCGCTGGCAGCATCGTAATGGTCGTCCCCGTCTGCGTCATAGCGAATCGCTTTGCGTTGGACCGACTCTGCAGCCAGCTCGAGGGTCAATTGAACGGAGTCCTCTACACTCGACAAGACCCCAATCTCCAGCGCATTCAAAGCGCGTCTGGCATCACCATCCGAGACACGCGCCAGATACTGTAACGCTTCATCATCAACACGAACGTTACGTCCTCCTAAACCGCGTTGATCGTCCGCCAATGCACGCCGCAAGATCGTTTCAATCTGGACATCATTAAGTGGTTCAAACTGGAAGATCTGGCTGCGGCTTACCAGTGCGCGATTCACCGTGAAGAACGGATTGGAAGTGGTGGCACCAACCAGTGTGACCACGCCGTCTTCGACATCGGGCAGCAAGGCATCCTGCTGCGACTTGTTGAAATGATGTATCTCGTCGACAAACAGTAGCGTCCGTTGACCTGAACTTGCCAGCGTATCACGCGCCTCCTGGAGTACGGCTCGCAACTCCTTGACGCCACTGGTAACAGCACTGATTTGCTGAAATGCGGCGCGACATGCGCCAGCCAGTAAACGGGCAAGAGTGGTTTTACCTGTTCCGGGGGGGCCATAGAACAATACCGAACCCAAGCGATCCGCCCGAATCAGACGCGTCAGTAGTTTGCCTTCACCAAGAAAATGTTCCTGGCCAGCAAACTCATCCAGAGTCCTGGGACGCATGCGCGCGGCCAAAGGCTGCGCACTCTCCAGATGCCTGGTCTCAGCCTGCTCAAACAACGATCTGGCAGCCATAACGGTGCTCGCCTTCAGAAAAAAACGCACACGGCGCGGCCCGCTTCAGAACCGTCACTCTGTACGAAACTGCGATTGTGATCCAGTTCTACGTCATAATGGCTCGAACCACGCGTCCCTCCACGTCAGTAAGACGAAAGTCACGACCGGCATGCCGATAGGTCAGGCGAGTGTGATCGAGCCCCAGCAAATGCAAAATGGTGGCGTGAAAATCATGGACGTGAACCGGATTTTCGGCAACGCGGTGACCGTATTCATCACTAGCGCCATACGTCATCCCTCCACGCACTCCGCCACCAGCCAACCAGGATCGGCCGAATCCGGCGTTCAAAAAACGTATTGTCCGGCTTCCCTGCAGCATGCGCCAGCGCAGACCCCAGAAAACAAAACAACGTCCCCACAACGGGAACCCAAACACCTGCCAGCCATCGGGGAACCGTATTTCCGGTCATTCCAGGTCACCTGACAACATCTCCTGGCTCCCACCTGCACGGACCTTGCGCCCCGGGGATACCTTCGCCTATTGTACGAACTCCACCGATTCACATGTAGTCGCGTTACCGGGTGGTCCGCGCGGACTCAATCGCTGGATTGCACTGGCCGGAAGCTCGCAGACGCCTTAGAATCTGTTAGCACTTCAAACTACTGGTGCTCTTTTTCGGCATCGCGAGTCTCGGCAGCACGCAATGGGCTATCGATCGATCAAACGCGTTCTCGGGGAAACCAACCTCGAGCGGAAATGCCGTCTGCTTTTTGGCTTCTGTCTGCTCGCCCTGATCGCCACCGCTTTTTTCTGGGTCAACCGCGTCGCAGAAAATCTGGTCATCGAAGCCACCCGTAACAAAGCCAGCGACAATGTCGTAATGCTACTGATGCGGTCACACTTCATCAGTTTCGAAACCGACCCTAACCCAGAAGCACGTGTCTGGACGGAGCAACTGAGTGCGGAATTTGAAGGACGCCAGGTATTCACGTATGAAATCCTGAAGCTCGAAAGCCAATCCTTGATCACTCAATTGGAGCACGCCAAGGTACCTGCCTCTAAAGATATGCAGGAATGGCAGATCTTACGAGACCTGCAAACCCAGCATCAGAAACAACTACTTGAGAGCGAAAAAAACCTCACCGAAGAAGAGCCACCGCAAACAGAAGGTCTCCAAATTCTTCCCAATTCACGACTGTTCGAACAACGCCGGTCGCCAGACCGGACGGAATACCATTACTACGAACCAATCTACTGGAGCCGTAACTGTACTGACTGTCATTCCACTCTGCAGGAAACTGGAGCCATCGCGGCATCGGAGGGTATTGCTACTGGTGGTGCAACGCGGCCTTTTCATGTCATCAAAGTGATTGTGCCCTACACCGAAACGCAAGGCGCCATCAATAAAGCGCGGGCAATCATGATCACGCTTGCAATTGTGACCGTTTTCGTTGCCAACGTTTTGCTATACGTGGTTGTTCGCTATGTCATTGTCAAGCCTCTCAAACACCTCCGCGACGTCAGTGACGGTATTAGCGGCGGCCAACTCCACTCTCGCGCCGAAATCCAAACGAACGATGAATTCCAGGAACTCGCAGAGTCTTTCAACCGCATGCTGCGCCATATGACCGATGCTCAAGGTGAACTCAAACAAGTTAATTACGAACTCGATTCCAAAGTGGACGAACTCGCTCAGCTCAATATGCGGCTGTACGAAATGAACCGGCTCAAAGATGATTTCATGGCCAACATGAGCCATGAACTGCGTACGCCGCTGAACAGTATCATCGGATTCTCGGAAGTCCTTCAGGGAATCGACTCGCTCGACGAAAAACAACGCCGCTACGCCCAGAACATCCGTTCTTCAGGGCGTGTACTGCTGGAAATGATCAATGACATCCTGGACCTGGCAAAGCTCGAAGCCGGCAAGATGGAACTCAAACCGAGTGAGTTTCAGATTGGTCTCGTCGTGCGCGCTCAATGTGACATGGTCCGTCTGCTCACCGAGGAAAAAAATATCGACCTCGATGTGCAGGCCGTCGAGAACCAGGAACCCCTGTTTCAAGACCAGGCAAAAATCCAGCAGATCCTCACGAACTTGCTTTCCAATGCCATCAAATTTACTCCCGAAGGTGGCCGGATCGTCGTTTCCGCGGAGCGCAAACCTGGCGACCTCCTGAAACTCACGGTTGCTGACACTGGAGTCGGAATTGCGAGTGAAGAGCGGGCAACCATTTTTGACAAGTTTCGTCAAAGTGAAACTGTGCTTGGCTCAGATGGACTCACCAGAGAATATTCCGGCACGGGACTCGGGCTGTCGATCGTCAAAGAACTCTCCAAATTGCTCGGCGGCAGCGTCTATTTCGAAAGCGAAGTGGGACAAGGCAGCACGTTCTGGGTGACGGTGCCGTGGATTTGCTCGTCAACACGACCGGCGGAAACCCGCCTGGACTCCCAATTGCGTGGAATGGCAACGGCACAGCAACCGGCTTTGTCGGCGGGGCTCGATCCCAGGCAGCCTGGCACTCGCGATGAAATAGCGGAGAATTTGACTTGACCGATTCCCACGAACCGCGACAGGTTCATCTCTTTACTGACGGGGCCTGTAGTGGAAACCCCGGGCCGGGCGGATGGGCATATATCCTCAGAGATCTCCGTACCGGAAAGGAGCAGGAACGCTCCGGTGCCGAAGTGGAGACCACGAACAATCGCATGGAACTGATGGCGGTTATCGAGGGGCTTCAAGCACTCAAACGAAGTTGCCAGGTCGAACTTTTCACCGATAGCGTGTATGTCGGCAAGGGCCTCAGCGAATGGATGCCCAAATGGAAAAGCAATAACTGGCAACGTCGTGAAGGTGCGCGCAAGTGGGTACCGGTAAAGAACGTCGAACTGTGGCAGCAACTCGACGGACTCGCTGCACAGCATGACGTGCATTACACACGTGTCGCTGGACACAGTGGCCACCCGGAAAACGATCGTTGCGACGAGCTGGCCGTCGAAGCGTATCGCCGGCTCGGCAACCCTCCGGCCGCGACCGCCTAGCTGCTTTCCCGCCCAACGGGCGCCCCTCACGGCTGACCTTGTCTCAAGTCGCTGATTTGAGGACACTCCGCAGCCACGAGTGAAATACGCCCCCGTTCTGCTGCTTCCACAAACTGGCGTCTGATGTTGGCACTGAGTTTATCTCCTAGGTCTCCGTGGCACACACCCGTAATACTGGTGTTCCTTGCCGCCGTCGTGGTGAGTACCATCGGCTGCGGACTCCACCAGGGGCTGTCACCAATCGAGAACGGCCAAACGCTTCAATTGCTGGAAAACCCTCTCTTTGTTGGCGTCACAGACCGCGACCTGCTCTGGAACCAACTGGTAGATGCGATCGATACCTATTTTGATATCGAGCGTGAAGAACAGGTAAAACTGGCCGGCGAAATTCTCACCGAAGGTCGCATCGAAACTGTACCCCGGGCCGCAGCCACCCTGCTCGAACCCTGGCATTCACACTCCACTACCCGATTCGACGCATGGCAAGCGACATTACAATCGATCCGTCTCAGCGCCCTGGTGCGTGTGGTTCCTGTCGATGCGGGATATCGAATCGAAGTGGTCGTCCAGAAAGAACTGGAAGACGTCGCTCAACCGGAACGTGATACGGCCGATGGTACCGCGATGCGTCACGATGGTTCAATCGCTCGTGACCAGGATCGCATCCAAAACGAATCCACCACACTTGGCTGGATTCCGCTGGGACGCGACATCGCGCTTGAGCAACGCATCCTGGCGGACATCCAATCTCGCCTTAGCGCGGGCCCTGAGCCCCTGGATCGTTTTTGAATCGCAGCGGTTGGCCACCCAGAATAGAAGCGCTTGTCACCGTGGGACACCAGTACTTTTCAATGTGCTCGACAACCAGGTCCGTCCCGCGAAAGTGATTCACAAACGGTTTGCTTCGTGAATTGTACATGGTGTCTGTCAGGTCCCGCATTAACAGCACCTGCTGCCCCTGGTAAATCAACTGCCGAATGCCAAAGGGTCGACCTAGCACGCACATGTTTGTGTGCACCCCCATCACCACCACATTCGTGATCCCCCGAGCACGCATCAAGTAATAGGCCTCGGCACTGTCGGTAATTGCATCTTCCGGATGAATCTTGATCGCATCGATCTGCGGCCTCAACACCACGCCACGACAACGTGGCTGACAATCACAGCCGCCGTCAGCGTCATCGATGGGCAAAGCACTTTCACGCTGTGGATCCAAATGACACCAGCTCTTGAGTAACACCTTCGTCTTGACCGGCGGCGCCTGTTGCGCACGGCGCCGCATAGCAGTCTCCGCATAATGGTTCATGCCACCACTTGGACAGTGGATGATCAACGCGCCACGCTCTCGCGCCGCGTTGACGACAAGATTGACGCGCGGTGCCATTTCTGCAACACGCCGAGTGGCACCTTTGCACCAGTGCTGCGACCACATGTCACAAATCACAAACGCCGTCCGCCGGGCCTCCCATCGCTGCGTCTCCGCAACCGTCCGATAGTCACCGCTTCCCTTGCTGATTTCGACACGCTTGCGCGTGTTCAAAGTGAACTGTGTTGACTCGTTACTCGCCGGCTCCAGAGGATCGGCAGCGGCCGCCTGACCTGGCTCGATGACCAACAACAGGGTCCACGTTGCAACAGTCAGCAACCACCACTTTCTCCTGACGCTGCCCCAAGACATCTGCTGTGCGCGTTGCATGCTGCCCGCCCCCCTCGACTCCGGTCTCACACTCATTCAAAAGTGTCCTCTCGGTGCCGGCCTGCAAGTCTGCGTTAGCACCACCGTTGCGGCGTCAGTCTACCAGCTCGACCAACGCGTTACCAATTGCCTCACAGGCGGAGAGCCTCGGGCGACGCGGGATTTCCTCGAAGACAAGGCACCGATACCTGGGAAACGCCGTAACTTCTGATGGCAAACGATCCAGATTTTGAATCTCCGCAGACGCCTGGCTCCACATAGGTAGCGGTCTGCACTCGCCACAATCCACCATCAACACTAGAATGCGTTATCGTTTCTTGCCGTTCATGTTGAGCAGCCTCAACTCGCACCAGCTCTTTACCGACACGGGAATGCTGATGTTTTTACACACGCTCACACTTGCAGTCACCACGGCCCTGGCCGCTCCCACCGCCTTGGAAAGCGGTACCCAACTCACTTTTCGCGGCAAGATCGAGGCCGACAAAGGTGACCCTGTCATCACCCGCAAGACATTTGAACTGAACTGCCTGTTGGTGGACGTAACATCGGAGAGCGCCACCGTCTACTGGACACTCAGTGAAGAAGGCCGTGGCAATTGGCTCTGGACCGACCACTTTGGCCGCGTTCAGGTGCGAGGCTCCTCCGGTGCTGCGCCGGCTCAATGGCCCGCCCTGCTGTACCAGCGCGACGCCGGCAAGAGCATCGTGCCGGTCGTGCTGCCGTTGCTGTTCTTGAAGCGCACACTCGATAGTGACACCAATTGGGAAGAAGGCAAACTCAACTTCAAGGTTACCGGGAGCCAACGGGTAGCGAGTCATAATTCCTGGATCGTCCGTGCTGAAAACCGCTACGGCCACAAGCGCACGGTTTGGCTTGACAAGAAGTCGCCACTGGTCGCACGAGTTGTCGAAACCGTCTTCATCGGGCAGGGAGAACAATTCGAATTGCAATACGAATTAGCCCAGAAAAAGATGCTCTCCGCTACGGAGCTATCGGCGACGACGGGTGGATTTGAGACTCTGTTCCAATTGAGACAACAACTGCGACGTCAGCCACGTGACCCCCGCATGGTCTGGAGCGCGGAACAGCTCGGGATACTCCGCAAGCAACTGCCGACGCTTGCTAAACCCATCAGCGACGCGCCTGCGCTGGCCACCGTGTTCAAAGAAGCGGAACGCGACACGAAGATCCAAAAAGGAAGAGCTGGCGCCATCGGCGCACTACAGGCCAAGACGATGGGCAAGCCATTGGAAAGCTTTCCGCTGGTCGACAGTCGTGGTCGCGCGTTCGATCAGCAAGCCTGGAAAAACCGTGTTACCGTCCTGCACTTCTGGCGTTATCGAGACAAACCGCTTGAGGAGCCTTACGGCCAAATCGCTTACCTCGACTTCCTCTATCGCAAACACAAGGGCAAAGGAATCGGGGTGTACGGCATCAACGTCAACCAGCGCCTGCAAACCACCTCGTCACGGCGCCCCGCCATACTCAGCGCTAAAAAGCTCACGTCGTTTATGAATCTCAGTTACCCCGTGCTACACGACACCGAGGGAGTTCTCAAAAAGCTGGGAGACCCTCGGCAATCCGGAGCCAAGCTACCACTGGTGATCGTGCTGGATCAAACCGGGAAGGTCGTTCACTACCATGTCGGGCATTACCCGGTCGACCGATTACTCGGCCTGAAGCAGCTGAATGACCTTGTGGTCAAAACGCTAAAAACAGCAAAGTAACAGTCCGCTACAAAATCCTAGGGCGCGGTAGTCGTGTCACAGACGACCCGAAATCCCAGGAATTTGCTGGAATGGCCACTGCCGCCAAACGCCCGAAACGCGCAGCGATACCCACCAAAAGCCCAGCCACCGCCGCGTGCCACCCGCACCACGCCATCGTCAGGACCTGGTGGATCTGTGGACGGTGACTGGCTGTAATAGTCATCGCTGTGCCAGTCCTGTACCCATTCGTAAACATTGCCATGCATGTCAAACAAACCCCATGCATTAGGCTTCTTTACGCCCACCCTATGTGTTCGCCCCTGGGCGTTCAACGCATGCCATGCGAAGTGGTCCAGGTCTTCTAGCCGGTTGCCAAAACTGTACGCAAAATCGGATCCAGCACGGCACGCATACTCCCATTCGGCTTCCGTCGGCAACCGATACCGGCGCCCGGCAGCACGTTCACCTGCAAACTGACTGAGCTGCTGACAGAAATCGCTCGCTTCCTTCCAGGTCACCGTTTCAACTGGCAACTCTGACCCCTGAAAGGTACCTCGCTGCTGACCAGTTACCCGCTCAAATTGCTGCTGTGTCACTTCCATCGCACCCATGAAAAAACCGTTACTTAACGTAACCGGGTGACGCTGGCTGGATACCTGTTCTGCAACAGCACCCTGCTCGTCGCCGAATCCCATGAAAAATTTTCCCGCCGGTACCGGGACCAGCAACATTCCGACTTCGTTAACAAACGGTATTCCCATTGCAAGTTGTTCTGGTTGAAGCTGCTCTCGCCACTGCACCATATCGCGTTCAACCGATGGACCATCGACCGACCGCTCGATCCTCCCGGCCGGTATCAGTGCCTGATTTCCAGTCACGCTCGTGACCGTCTTTGTGACGCCCGGCGTCTTCCAGCGATTCGCTGGCTGATAGAGACAAATCTGCGAATTGCCCTCCACTGCGGATCCATCGTGTGACAAGCGGTTGCCGGCACTAAATGAAACTCCACTCATCGCACTGGCGGTGGCCAGAGCCAGCCAATCCGCCTCCGCGACTCCGACCTCCAAATGGACCGGGTGTTGCTGCCCCAGTGTCCGCAAGCCAGAAATCAATCGCAGGTCGAATCGAGGGCTGACAAAACTCAGACTGCGCAAACCTTCAATCTGGCAGAGCGGCGCAACCTCGCGCAATCGCAGTGGGGGATACACCTGGCAGGTTTCCAGATTCATCTTGCACAAAAAGTCCAGAGCCTCTGGCCCTACAAGCGCGCCTTCCAATACCAGACGTTTCATCTGAATGGTACTGACTGCCCGCAACTTCTCAGCGTCGATTTGCGGGTCCTCGATCTGCAAAACCTGAAGCTCCGGCAGCTGCGCCAATTGCCCCAAACCGCGTGCTGTCACTCGTGGACAACGCAATGTCAAAGACTTGAGTGGCATTTTCGCGAGCGGCCGCATGCCATTATCCGTGAAAGAATCTCCAGCCAATTCCAAACGCTGCAATCCTGAGTCACTAATCACGGACAGCCCTGCGCTGGTAACGTGCGGACAATCGGTAATCGTCAACGCCTCGACTCCAGGAACCGTCCCCAGCCAATGCAAATCCTCATCCGAAATTGCTGGGCCTGAAAAATGCACTGTGATCGTACCGGCCGTCGCAATCACACGTCGTCCCTTGAGATCGTCCACCTGGCAGTGCTGCAGCCCGGGTAGCGTCAAGACAGGCACCAGTGACTCACGACGCCGCGGAATCCCGATCAATCGTAAGCGCCTCAAGCCAGACGTCTCACGGAGGGCATCCAGTAACTGGGAATCCGTGTCCTGATATCCACTCACGCGCAACTCGCGCAAAACACTTAATTCAGACAACATACGCAAATCGCGACCAGTCGCCTGTTTTAAATCGACATGACGTACCGGACGCCCCTCCCAGGCACGCGACCATTGCCAGCGATACGGTACGATGAAACGGATCTTCCCGGACCGTTGGGAAACCAGTTCTTGCAGATGCCAGTTGCGATCAACATGCCATCCCACTAGCCAGCTCAAAGCCAGAAACGGCAATGTCAACAAGAGACGCAAGCCCGCCCCAGCAGTCCACGTACGGACACGACGGACAGACATCCCGGATCCTTGAAAACCATACATGACAACACACAACTGCGCGACAGCAAGAAGTGCCAGGGCACAGCAGATAGCCGGTGAAGAAAGAACTCCGGACACCACACCAAAGCGATGGAGTAACACCGCTACCGGAACACCAACCGCGACCGACACGGTAATACGACACACGAACCAGAACGCCATCTGACCGTAGCCAAAGGTGACCACGCAACCAGTCAATGCGCCCACCAGGATGCCGGGCACCGGGCCACTGGCCGCCATCGCCAGACCACCACTAGCGGCCGCCATCAAAACACCGATCGGACGATTCAATAATCGCGTTCCAATCGAGGCAAACACGACTGCAACTACCATCGCGATCAGACATCCTGTCGCCACTGCCACCCAACTCGTATCCAGATGCCAACGGTGGTGGACCCGATTCTCTTCCAGCCAGCGAACCGCCAGGGACCCCAACGCAACAAAACCAAAGCCAACCACTGCCGCGATTCTTCGAGATCCAAGAGTTGGCTGGTTTACTATCATCACAGGCAGCATCCTGAAAACCGGCTCGCAGTTGCGAGCGTGTGGGTGCGCAAATTCTAACGCTCAGTTAACGATTCGTCACGTTGTCACTCGTTATCGAAGACGTGGAATAAGGTTACCGGAGCGTTCCCCCCAACTCACACGAGACGTGTTAGAATCTCCCCAGCCTTATAACCCTGCCCTCATTCCCTGTTCAAGCTTCATGCTGAAAGGACCGCGTCCGCGCGAAGCCCCACATGCCCGCTACCGCACAACAGCAACGCGTCATCGAAGCGGAAGATCTGCTCCGTTTTGAACTGGTCTTCGATCCGCAAATCTCTCCATCCGGACGCCGCGTCGTTTTTGGTGTGAAAAAGGTCGGTTCCCAGAACAACTACCAGACCCAATTACACGTCATGGATCTCGAGGAAGGTACTTCCAGGGCCTTTACCCGTGGAGAAAAAGACCACTCTCCTCGCTGGAGCCCAGATGGCCAGCAGATCGCTTTTGTCGGCACCCGCAGCGAGCAACAGCCACAGATCTACTTGATCCCTGCACAAGGCGGCGAAGCACGCGCCTTAACGCGGTTTCCCGAAGGCTCGATCGGGAAGTTCTGCTGGTCGCCCCAGGGACAGTGCCTGGCGGTCGCGTTTCGCATCACCGACACAGAGTGGACGCGAGAGGCAGTCAAGCAGCGTGAGACAACAGGAGCCAGCGAGCCCCCGAAGGAAATCGATCAGCTCTGGTACCGACTTGATGGCGACGGCTACTTCCAACAACAACGCTATGGATTGTATCTGGTCGACATCGAAACGGGTGAACACCAGCTGCTCTACAACAAAGATCGATTGGGAGAATTCACATTCGATTTCTCACCGTCCGGTACCAAATTAGCGATTACCACCAACCGCGATCGTCGCGCTTTACTACGCCCTTGGAAGGATGAACTGGCAATCCTCGATCTGCCAGGCGGTAAACTCACTTCGCTGAAAGGGCTTCCCGCAGGCCCCAAAGAGCAAGTTCGCTGGTCCCCAGATGGTCAGTGGCTGGCATTCGCTGGGCGGGCGGGTCGCGAGGGCAGTTATAGCGTCGAAAACCTGGAACTCTACATACACCATCTCCAATCAGGACACACCCAGAGCCTGACCGGAGAAACCGATATATGCCTGCTGGCGGTGCCCATCACAGATACCGCGGAAGCGGAATTCGCACCGTCACTGCAATTCAGCCGAGATAGCAAACGTGTGTTCATGAATATCGGTAGAGAGGGAGCGATGCATATCGCTTCCGTTCCGGTCAGAGGTGGCAAAGTGACCTTCCACACGACCGGTCCCTACCACTATGACCTGGGCAATGTTGCGAACCAGCGAGACCGGGTCATTCTGACACGCCAAGGTGGGACGAGTCTGGCCGATGTTTTTGTCACAACCACCCGTCCGGCGCGCTGGAGTCCCAAACGGGTCACCGATTTGAACGGCTCACTCTTCTCTAGCTTACTGGTCGCCCAACCGGAATCGCATTGGGTCACCGCCGCGGATGGCCATCGAACGCAAATCTGGGTACTCAAACCACCACGTTCGCGGAACAGGAAATCCCCCGCGATCCTGGAGATCCACGGCGGCCCGCACGCCCAATACGGAGTCGATTTCTTTCACGAATTCCAGCTACTGGCAGCAGCCGGATACATTGTTGTCTACGGCAATCCGCGAGGCAGCAAAGGTTATGGCCGTGATCACTGTGCGGCCATTAAAGGAAACTGGGGCAGCGCGGATTGGCTCGACATCCAGAGCATTCTCAAATTCATGAAACAACAACCCGATATCGATAACCGCTATCTGGGGGTCATGGGAGGCAGTTATGGCGGCTACATGACGAACTGGGTCTGTGGGCATTGCGATGATTTTACGGCCGCCATTTCCGATCGTTGTGTCAGCAACCTCGTCAGCATGTCAGGAAACAGCGATTTTCCACTGGAGGAAGATGTTTACTTCCCAGGAAACGGCTGGGATCGCACCGAAGCGCGATGGGCACAGAGCCCGATGGCACATCTTGGGCAAGCCAAAACACCCACACTGATCATTCACAGTGAGGGGGACTTGCGCTGTAATATTGAACAATCGGAACAGGTTTTTACCGCGCTGCAGCTACGCGGCATCCCCAGTCGTTTTGTGCGTTACCCGCGTTCGACCAGCCATGGCATGAGTCGTAACGGCCCGCCCGACCTGAGGCTACACCGCCTGGGGGAAATCCTCAGCTGGTGGAAAAAATATCTGCATGCCTAGCAGGCGCCCTCCAAGCATTCCCAGACTGGGGTCACCCACCCAGGCTATTTTTTACTCGGCCGAGGCGAGTTGCCCAGGCTCCGCTGGCGGTACATCAGCCACCAGCAGCTTTGAGGCGGCATCACATGACAACGTGGTTTCGCCACCACCAACGACAACCGTAAGCACATTCGCTTCTGGGCAAGTGGATGCCAGTTCTCCGGTCGCGCCGAGTTGTAACCCCGAATCACTCAAGTAACGGAGAAACGCCGGGGATTGGTCAAGCACGCGAACCAGCTGAAATGGCTGCCCCACCTGCCACTGTACGAGGCTCTGTCGCGTCACCGAATCAACCGTTCCATCAGCCCGCGGTATTGGGTCACCATGAGGGTCACTGCTCGGAAAGCCCAGAAACTGGTCTACGCGATCAACCAGAAAGTCACTGATCGCATGCTCCATGTTTTCCGCCTCATCGTGCACCTCGTCCCAGGACAGTCCCAGGGTCTGCACGAGAAACAGTTCGATCAGTCGATGCCTGCGGAGAACGCGCAAGGCCAGGGTTTCACCTGAGGCGGTCAGACGCACTCCTTCGTACGGCCGGTATTCAGCGAGACCGGAATCGTCCAGTGTCTTGAGCATACTTGTCACCGTACCGGGTGACACACTGAGTGCGGCCGCCAAATGCCCTGTAGCGGCAGGGCGCCCATCACAATCCAGACAGATCTGGTAGATTGTCTTGACGTAGTTTTCAATAGTGAGGGTGACCACAGACCGACCCCTGCTGGCATTGCCCGCGCCAATCTTACAGCTAGCGCGAGCATTCTAATCGGCCCGTGCCGTGCTGCCTACCACTGACTTGCCGCATTCCTTCCTATCAGACATCATAGCACTGTGAACTTGAACGCATCCGGCCACGCCTGCCTCAGCCCTCTGCTCGAATCTGCCGATCGGCTACGCATCGATTCGGCGCGTGATCCATGCGGGACCCAGTTACTTGATTTAGGTGTCCGCTGTCGCGGCAGCCTCGAAGCGGGCCGGCTGATGGCAGAAGTCTGCCTAGCTGGACTCGGATCGGTAGAAATCGTACCGGGTAGTCATGCTGTCAGCCCAGGTCCCTCCGTCGCGGTACGTACGGACCAGCCCGTAGCGGCCTGCCTGGCGTCACAATACGCTGGCTGGCAGATCAGCGGAGAATCCTTTTTTGCGATGGGCTCCGGTCCCATGCGTGCGGCGGCGGCGAAAGAACAACTGTTTGAACACATTGGAATCACGGAAACCGCCGAACACGCAGTGGGCGTTCTGGAGTCCGCCAAAATGCCCCCCACGGCCGTTTGCGAACAAATTGCCAACGACTGCAAGGTACCAGCTGACCAGCTGACGCTGCTGGTCGCCCGCACCGCCAGCCTGTCGGGTACGATTCAAGTCGTTGCCCGGTCTGTAGAAACTGCACTCCACAAAATGCACGAGATCGGCTTTGACCTCGACCGTCTTGTCAGCGGCTACGGCGTCGCACCACTCCCGCCAGTCGCTGCGGACGATCTGGTCGGTATTGGCCGCACCAATGACGCAGTTCTCTACGGCGCGGAAGTCACGCTCTGGGTCACGGGAGATGATTCATCCCTCGAAGAATCGGGGCCACGAATTCCCAGTTGCTCTTCACCGGCATTCGGGCAACCCTTTGCTGACATTTTTGAGAACCACAATCGTGATTTCTACAAGATTGACCCGCTGCTGTTCAGCCCCGCGATGGTGACGCTGAACAACCTGGACAGTGGGCGTCAGTTCCGCTTCGGCGAAACACGTCCAGATGTTCTACGCACCTCTTTTTACGGACCGTGACGTCGCATGCGCATGGCCGTTCTCTGTGCTGCCGAAAGCTGGTACTTTCGCGATCTTGTCCGGGCCGCGGCGGATGACTACGTACTCACCCCGTTCTCATTCACCCAACTCACTGCCAATCTGGAAGTTCACAAACGTCCCGAAATTAGTGTTGGCACGACCGACCTTCGAGCATTCCCGGCAGTCCTGGTGCGCACGATGCCACCCGGCTCACTCGAGCAAGTGATCTTCCGCATGAATGCACTCGCCAGGCTGCAGTCCAGCGGTGTTCTCGTGGTCAACCCACCGCGGTCCATCGAAATCGCAGTCGACAAACACCTGACCTGCGCTCTGCTGCAAGAGGCAGGGCTGCGAGTGCCGCCCACGATTGTCTGCCAGACCTTCGACGAAGCAATGCATGGCTTTTGCCAACTGGGCGGTGACGTCGTCGTCAAACCGCTCTACGGAGGTGAGGGCCGTGGAATTATGCGGGTCTCTGACGAGGCTGTCGCCTGGCGCACGTTCAAGACACTGATCCAATTGCGGGCGATTATCTACCAACAACCATTCCTGCCGCACCACGGTTATGACTTGCGTCTGTTTGTGCTCGGAGACCATATTTTCGCCATGCGCCGCAGACATCCCGACGATTGGCGAACCAACATCTCCCGGGGCGCCATTGCGGAACCGGCGGACCTCGACGATCACCTTGTCGAAGTTGCCCGCCGAGCGACCCGTCTGGTTGGGGCCATGATGGCCGGAGTAGATATCCTGCCCGCTCAAGACGGGCAGCATTACGTACTTGAAGTGAACGCCGTACCTGGTTGGAAAGCGCTTTCGCAAACACTTCAGCTCGACATCGCACGTCTCGCACTGCAACACATCAGTCAACTCGCAAGCAAGAGGTGAACCCCATGACGGCGTCCACCAACAACGTCGCCTCGCGGCTCGCCGATACAGCACGCACCAATCCCGATGGGTTAGCTATTGCCGAGCCGCTCAAGCGAGGCCGGGACGGAGTCTACCAGTATCGTCGTTGCACCTTTGCCGAACTCCAGGAAGACAGCGACCGCCTCGCTAGAGGGCTTCTCAACCTAGGGCTGCAACCAGGTGCCCGGATGGCACTAATGGTGCGACCGGGTATTGATTTTATTTCCCTGGTCTTCGCCATGCTGAAGGCGCGCATCGTGATGGTGTTAATTGACCCGGGATTAGGTCGCCGCAACTTGATCGCCTGTCTCCAGGCAGTCAATCCGGATGGTTTCGTGGCCATTCCTCTCGCCCAGGCAATTCGCACGCTGCTGCGACGGCGCTTCCCCCGAGCACGTACTAATGTCACTGTCGGTAGACGATGGTTCTGGGGCGGTACAACCATTTCCCGACTGCGTTCCCAGCCAGCGAATGGGTTTCAAATAGCAGAGACGCAATCTTCCGACCCGGCGGCCATTATCTTTACCAGTGGGAGCACCGGGCCACCAAAAGGTGTGCTATACGAGCACGGAACATTTGTGGCTCAAGTCGAACATTTACAGCAACATTACGGAATCCAACCGGGTGACATCGACCTGCCCGGATTCCCGCTATTCGCGCTCTTCAACAGCGCCATGGGAGTTTCAACAATTCTCCCGGAAATGGACTTCACGCAGCCCGCCAATGTAGAGCCCCAGAATATCATCGACCCGGTAGTGCAGTGGAATGTGACCCAGTCTTTTGGCTCACCCACGCTCTGGAACACCGTGGGACGCTACTGTGAATCCGCCCAGGTAAAGCTGCCGACGCTCAAGCGTATTTTTTCCGCGGGTGCCCCGGTGCCGCCCCATGTATTGGCCCGCATGAAGCAGGTCATCGCCGTCGATGGAGACATCTACACGCCATACGGCGCCACCGAAGCACTACCGGTAGCCTCGATCAGCGCCTCAGAAGTTCTCTCCGAAACCGAGACACTCAGTCGCCAAGGAGCTGGCACGTGCGTGGGTACACGATTTTCTGGAATGCAATGGCGCGTGATTGAAATTGACGATCGCCCACTGGCAACACTGGACGATACGATCGAGGTGGCGCCCGGGCAGATCGGCGAACTGATTGTGCAGGGCGCCGTCGTGACACCACGTTATGTCACTCGCACCGACGCAAACGCCGACCACAAGATCACCGATGGAGACGGTTTCTGGCATCGCATGGGTGACGTCGGCTATCTCGATTCGCAGGACCGTTTCTGGTTCTGCGGGCGCAAGGGTCACCGTGTAGTGACTCGAAAACGCACCCTGTTTACCGTCCCTTGCGAAGCCATTGTCAACAATCACCCTGCGGTCTACCGTTCTGCGCTGGTTGGTATCGGAGAGGCAGGCAACCAACGGCCTGTAATTGTGGTGGAAACCTGGCCTGAACGCCGGCCCAGCACGACTGACGAAGAAGATCGATTGCTCGCTGAGCTGCGCCAACAAGTAGCTGCAGACACGCTGACGCAGGATATCGTCGATATTCTGCTCCACCCATCACTGCCTGTGGATATACGTCACAACGCGAAAATCTTCCGAGAAAAACTGGCACCCTGGGCGGCCCAGCAGCTTGCCAATACAGGTTCAACTGGATGAATGTCGAAAGCATGTGGTACAGTGAATAGAGGCTTGTCGCGGCGTGGGCATGCCACGTTGCTCACAGGCCTCCCCAACGCCATCCTCTGGATGCTCCATCCGCACAGGTGAATCCATGTCGGAACAATGGTATCTGCGACACCAGGGAAACGAGCTCGGCCCCCTCGCCGAAGAACAACTCGTGCAGATGGCGACCGACGGCGAGGTTGCGCCCTCTGCTGAAATCCGCAAAGAAGGCACGACGCGATGGGTGACTGCCATCCGCGTCAAAGGGCTGTTCTCGGACTCCACCGAGGCCCCGCCGGTTGCCGGACCACCCGCAGTTCCTCCCCCACTCCCACCGGACAATAAGACAGCAACTGACAATACGGAAGCAACCATCCCGGAGGCCCCGGGCAACTCTCTGTGGGACAACCTCAACCTAGATGAGCTGAATCAAATCCCCACTGTCGTGTCAGAGCCCGTCACCAGTGCGGCGCGACCGACGGAATCCCGCAAACCAGCTTCCGCCGGCAACGGTAAACGGTGGCTGGTAATCAGCGGCGCCGGGCTGTCTGTCGTGATCGTCGTGGCAGCCATCGTCGTGGTCGCTGGTTCCGGTGGCACTGATGTAAGCCAGCCTGGCACGGATAGCAAGAAATCTCCCGTGGAACCGACAGCTCCGTCTGTAACAGGCGTCTTCCCGACATTACCGGCAGGAAACCCGAACACGAGCCCACACCAACCCGCGCTGGCGGACTGGCGTGAGCTACGTGCAGGCAGCGGTACACGACTCGGCAATCTCAGTGTTGTGGTCGATCATCTCTGGGTGCAACCTGCCTTGGGTCCAGCAGTTGATGCCGATCCAGACAAGCCAGAAACAAACACCAAAGCGGCGCCAGAACCGGGCACTTCCGAGAACCCGGCAGATCATTTCCTGTTCATTAAGTTTTCTTTCCGCACAGGCGATACTGGTTTTCGATATTCAAGCTGGAACGGAACGGGCTCTTTGGGCGATCGTGTGAGCGCCAATTTGACCGACGCCAAGGAAACTCTGCTGCCGCTGGTTTCCCTGGACAAAACGCCAACCGAGCCACGGAAAACATCTGTTGACGTCGACGCCCGTTCTGTCGTCAGCGATGTACTGGTATTCACGATTCCAGCAACGGTAAGCGGCGACATTCGACTGCAACTTTCCCAGGAAGCGCTCGGACTGAGCGGCCCTCCCCTGCGATTCCGCATCTCTCCCGAAGTACTCGCCAGCAGCCGGCGGCCGCAGACTGCACCGCCCAATAATACCTTAGCTGGTACTACAGTTTCAGAATCAGGCGACGTTACGACCTCACCCGGGGCCAACGGCCAACAACCGGGTAGTGCGACGGACCTGTTACGCAATATTAACCGCCCTGCTGAGGCCACAGATGCCTCGGCCCAGCAAGAGCGGACTCGCCCAACCACATCTCCAGGTACAGCACCCAAACCCGCGTCTGCCGACAAGTCCGGCAAGAAAGCGGCAGTGGGCAAGGCCGCTAAGAAAGCTGCAGCGGGTAAGGTCAAACAGAAAAAACCTGCCGCCAAACCAAAGTCCAAAAGCAAATCCAAGTCACCCCGCAAACCGCGGATCGAAAACAAATTCAACCCGTTCTGAAGCAATACAGCCCGCCGGGACACGATTCCATCGTGAGCCGTGTGCCTCGAGAAGCAGCTACATTGCCTCTGCGGATCGCGCACGATGCGAAGTAATTGCCCGCATTCAGTAACGGGGCTCGATGCCGGCGGGGCCACCGTGTGAAACTGGAATCCGTGGTGACGATTTCCACTGTCGACCTGTTGTTACTGATGGTTCCACCATCGCGCGTTTGCATCTAGAACCCGGTGTGGTTTGTTTTAGCCCTGTTATCGCTGATCGAAACAGAAAACCTCGACAACCGTCCCCTCTGGATAGCCTTCGCTATCTGCTGGAATGACAACGAAGCCGTCGGCTCGCGTCGTCGTACTCAATAGCGATGCACCGCTGATCGCCAATGGCTCGATGGCATCACCGTTCATGCGTACCCGTGCATAATCAACGCGTCCCACCGTCGAAACCAGCTTGCGACATAAAGGGAGCCGGACCGTCAAGTAGGGCCACTCTGTCGGGTTTCCACTCAATCGACGAATGGCGCGCCCAGCAAAAAAATCATACGCGGAAAGGCAAGCGACGGGATTCCCGGGCAACAAGAATACCACTCGCCTGCCCAGACGCCCCATCCCCGCTGGACTGCTGGGACGCATCGCGATGCCATGGATCGGTAACTCACCGTGCGTTGCCAATAACACTGGCGCATGATCTTCCTGACCGACACTCGAACCGCCGGAAACCAACACCACATCCACATCACTCTGCATCGCCTTGAGGATCGATTCGGGATCGTCGGGAACGATTCCAGGATGCTCCGGCACACCGCCATCCCGTGTCACTAGACTGGTCAACATGGGGCCATTGGAATCAGATATCCGATGTTCCGACGGCAATGACCCCGCCGGCAAGAGCTCATTGCCCGTCACAATGATCCTCACTCGCGGTGCCCGAATCACCTCGACTTCTGCCTGCCCAATCGAGGACAACACCCCGATATCCTGTGGTCGCAAACGGCGCCCACGTGGCAACACCTGGTCTCCGCAACGAATATCTTCCCCCTTCACACCCACATGCTTTTGTCGCACGACCGCGTCCTGGGCAAGTATCCGCTCTCCGTCCACTTCAACGCGTTCGACCGGCAACACCGCGTCCGCACCCCGTGGCAAGGGAGCGCCGGTCATGATCCGCACCGCCTGCCCACTGGCGACCTCCTGCGGAAACTCCACTCCCGGAAGCGCTTGCCCCACAACGTGCAGTGGCAACCGGTTGTAAGGCGTCGCACCTGACGTGTCGTCAGCCCGAACCGCGTAACCATCCATCATGGATCGGTCGAAACCTGGCACATCGACAGCGCTGACCACGTCGTTTGCCAACACACGCTGCCAGGCCGCGTGAATCGAAACACGCTGTGACTCCAGTGGGCATGCGTGTTCGTCTATCCAGCAGAGCGCTTGCTCGACTGTGGTCCGACTGGCAAAACCGCGCATCCGTACATCATGGTTCGCTTGGGAAGCGTTCGGTTCGTGTTCCCTGGTCGACATAGGCAATCGTGTGCAAGCTCACTTCAAGCGGTCGTGGTTTCGGATGCAGACCGCGGCAACTGGAAACACGTGGCTTCCTGTTCGCAGCCCATAACGTTTGTTGGGGTTCGCCATGCCGATGCCTCAGCGGCTTTCACGAGAAAGCATTGGCGAAAGTCCGGAAATGTACTTTCTCCAGCTATCGAGTGCTTCCTGACTGAGACTATTTTCACGCAGCAACTCATGTTTTACGCGTTTCTCAATTCCCTCGATCGCAACATAGACAGTCAGCCTACCGTTTTCCAGATAGCGAAAACAAACCTCAACTGGTGTTCGAGCAGCCAGTTCGTCCGGCAGCGACCGAATACTGCACCTTCCTACCTGGGAACAGGCATCGGGTATCGCGTTCTCTCCCTCGACAATCTGTACCAGGATCGATTTTTGATTCTGTTTCTGCGTGTGGAAAATTCGTTTGGCAGTCACCGGCAAACACGTGTTGCGTGGAATCAGTGTCGCGGTACGGGGCCGCCCGGTTTTTCGATCGGTAGCGGCAACACCAAGGCTATGAGAATTGACATTGGCAATCTTGAAACTCGGAGACTTCCCCGCATGCCTGGCCAACAAAACACCAGCATGCAGGGCAGCACCGTGTGCTACCGCCTCATCAGGGGAGACAGTCCTATCTGGTTCCCTGCCACTGAGTTCTTTTAACATGGCGCTAATCGCTGGCATTCTGGTCGACCCGCCCACAAGCAGCACCCGATCCACGTCTGCCCAGGCAAGACCTGCCGCCTGGAGCGTCTCGCGCGTAGTAAAAGCGGTCCGGTCCAGGAGGTCTCTTGTAAGGTCTTCGAATTGTCCGCGGGTGACTTCAACCCGCAGTGAATGGCCACCATGTTCGCAGAGAATGGTCGCTTTGCTGCGGGCAGAAAGTGTTCGTTTCGCGTCTTCTGATTCCCGCCACAACCGACCCAGGCTGTTGGGATGCTGCCGTGGATCCGCAGCAAATCTCGTCATGAACTCCTCGGCGACGAAATCCACCAGCCGGCGATCCCAATCCTGCCCACCCAGGTGGACATCTCCATCGGTCGCCAGAGCGCGAAATTCACGATCTCCAATTTCCATCACGGTGACATCAAAAGTACCACCGCCCAAGTCATAAACCAGGATGGTCTGACTCTGAATCACTCCCTCGTGTGCCGTGATGTACCCCTGCTGGTAACCAAAGGCGACGGCTGCGGCCGTCGGTTCATTAATGATGTCCATTACATCGAAACCCGCCATGTACCCCGCGTCCTGGGTCGCCTTCCGATGCGCCTCGTCGAAATAGGCTGGGACGGTCACCACAACCTTATGGAACGGACCAACCTGAGTGCGTGTATCCTGGCCAAGTTTGTGCAGGACCCACGCCTGCAATGCTGCGGGGGGATACTGCCTGCCGGCAAGCTCTTTGGGATAGATGCGTTGGCCGAGCTCGCGTTTGACACAATCCGCTACACACGGCATCTCGTCACCCATCGCCTTGACCGCTTCCTTGCCGACGATGACCTCATCGCCGTCAAAGAAGAGTACACTCGGCGTGGTCTTGTCCCCCTCGACATTAGCCAGTGTGGTTGGCCGTCCCGTTTCATCGAGTCGTGCCACCGCGGAAAATGTCGTCCCTAAATCAATTCCGATCGCAGGATGTGACTCGCTCATATCGGCAGGCTCTATCGAATCCCTTTCCTGGAAAAACCTGGATTCTGGAAAAACCGGATCCAGGGCGGCACAAAAAGAAACGTCGGCCAGGATCCATGCCACCAGGTCCACAAACCGTCCCGGCAGTCCGGTAAAGCCTGCCAATGAAGGCAGGCCTCCCTGGCTCAACAATCTCCTGCTCCTATTGTGACTACTCCCAGGCAAACCCAACAGGCGGTTCCCGTTCTCGCCGCTGATATTTCCTGGGTCTCCAATTGCGCAAAGCAACCTAATCGACACAAACCACGAGGGGAATATCAGGAAACCTCCTGCCCAGGGCTTTCGGCCGCTTGGCGACAGCCGGTCAGCGAAATACAATCGGCGCCCCGACCGTGGCACAAAAACAACCGTGTGTCGTCGTTTGCTCTTCACATTTGCTCGGCACTTCGCTGTCCACTCACCACAGGCTTCCGCGCGCCATGTCCGATCTTCGACCAGACCAACCACCTTTTCGACGTGTGGCCATCCTCTTCGCGGGAGGGCCAGCCCCAGCCGCCAACGCGGTCATTTCAACCTGTGCTTCCGCATTCTTGAAGAACGGGATCGAGGTCATCGGCATCCGCCATGGTTACTCCCGACTCATCGATTTTTCTTCCGATCAGCCTCTGCAAGAGGGTACGGACTTTTTGAAACTCGATGAGCAGACCTTAAAACGGACACGCAACGCTCGCGGAATCCTGATTGGGACAGCACGCGCCAACCCAGGCAAGTTAGTCTCCCAACCTGCCCACCTGGAAGATCCCGAATGTGTGGCACCACTCCACCGGGTTTACGATGGACTCCGTTCGCTCGACGTCGATGCACTTATCTCGATCGGTGGTGACGACACACTGAAGACAGCCAACAAGCTCAAATTGTTCCAGGACCGACTGCCGCCTGGCACACATCGGATTCCGATCGTACATTTACCCAAGACTATCGATAATGATTATCACGGGATCGATTTTACGTTTGGGTTCTTCTCTGCGGCGGAAACACTGGCATCAGAAATTCGCAATCTGATCCATGACGCCGAGGCCGGACGGGCCTACTTCATTGCCGAGACGATGGGACGCAGCGCCGGCTGGCTGGCGTATGCCGCTGCGATCGCTGGAGAAGCCAGCCTGGTCATCAGCGTCGAAGATCTGGGACCAGAAGATCGACTCGACGAGACCTATACAGATCAAAGCACTGGCGAGACTCACTCGCGTCCAATAATGGACGTCGAGCGAGTCGTCGACCGAATCGTCCGGATGATGCAATCGCGTGAAGAGGCGGGTAAGGAATTTGGCGTGATTGTGGTCGCAGAGGGCCTCTCCGAGTATCTTCCGGCAGAGTACCTGAAAGGTGTACCTCGTGACGATCACGGCCATATTTCCATTGCCGACGTGAATCTCTCACGGCTGCTGAGTACGCTGGTCGCTACCGCATACCAAGAAAAAACGAACCAGCAGCGCAAAGTCACCGGGTTACAACTCGGTTATGAGTCACGCTGCTCCGCACCGATTGCTTTCGACGTCATGCTGGGAAGCCAATTGGGTGTTGGCGCCTATCGAGCCCTTGTGGAAGAGCAACACAATGGTGTTATGGTATCGGTCGCCGGACAACTCGACTTGCGATATGTTCCTTTCGACGAACTTATCGACCCCGCGACCCTGGTGACACGAGTACGGTATATCGAACCGAACAGCGACTTCCACCGTCTCGCCAGGTTCCTGGAAACACACATCAACACGTGAGCCACACGAGAACGGCCCGGCGGCCACCCATCAACCACCGCAATCAGCGGCGTTGCCCTGCCGGTGCCGGCGTACGTTCGACATCAACCAGCCTGGTGCGTTCTTCTCCGGCGGGAGCCGGCACACCACGAGCGCCATTGCTCAGCGCTGCGATACGTTGCGCCAACGGAGCCTGCGTAGGGTCGAGCGCATAACCACGCTGGTAGTTCGCCAGAGCCTGGTTCCGATCTCCGCTGCGTTCGCGCAGGCGGCCCAGCGCTGCCCAGGCACGCGCATTGTTTTGATCAATGGCAATTGCCTCCTGCAGGAATCGTTTTGCCTGTTCAGGCTGTTTACGTTCCTCGTAAAAACGTGCCAGCTCCACACGGGCATCGGACAGTTCAGGACTCTGTGCGGCCCATCGTCGGAGATGCTGCTCGGCTAATTCCACACGTTCTGTGGCGGCCAACAGAACTGCCAATGCACGGTGTGCGTCCACATGGTTCGGGGCGATCCGCAAACAACGTCGATACTGCTCTTCAGCCTGATCAAACTCGCTGCGATTCTTCAACGTCCTCGCACGATGGTGATGGACAGCGGCCAGGTTATAGATCGCATCTGCATTCTCTGGATCATTGACAGAAGCCCGCTGGAACTGGTCAACTGCAGACTCCCATCGCCCCTGCTCGAACAACCGCACTCCCTGGGCATTCTGGCCCTCGGCAGCGATCCGGCACCCTGTCAGAACGGGCAACAGCAGCACGCAGCAGCATAAGCCCCATTCCGGATAAAGCACGCGCACCGGCAACCAGCCGCAACAACGGCTCATGGCGAGATCAGTGTTCCAGGTGATATTCTGCATGCCCGGTCAATTCGCGTGAGGCGGGAAAAATCTTGCGAGACCCTAGCGTTTTGCTGTAAACCCGACAAGAGCGAATCGCGGGCTGACCGCCCTGCCGCGATTCGCTAGCGGCGACGAAAATGGCCCGGAAATTCAATCGGGACGACTACAATATGGTCACCGCCCCCTGTCGCTTCACCTGACTTTCAGACATACCCCAACCGGCTCAGCCGAACTCGAGAACCCCCATGCTCCGACGCTACCCGCTGATTTGGATACTCCTACTGGCCTTGACCGGCGGTTGCCACGAACCGAGTTGGGAATCGCCCCCACCTGCACAATCCAGCAGCGACGCGCCGGTCACAGAGGAACTCGACTTCCTGCAGCAAACGAAGGCTGTTCGTGAACAGCGATCGGACTCGATTCGTGTAAGTGCACGCGCCGTTTCCGACGAGGAATTCTCCAGCCTCACCGGCTTATCCGGCCTCCATCATCTGATCCTCAATCAGGGTCGCATCAGCGATGAAAGCCTGGTTGTGTGCAAGAGCCTGACGGCACTCGAACACCTGAGGTTACGCAAATCTACTGTCAGCGATGAGGGAATTGCGCACCTGGCCGCACATCCAACACTGAAGATCCTCAATCTGCCGCAAGCCGATTTAACCGACCAGAGCTTGAAACTGCTCAGCCAACTACCACGACTGGAGTACCTCCGTCTGGCGAGCCCACAAGTTACGGACAAAGGACTGGACCATCTGACCAGGCTTTCAACCCTTCGCTTCCTCCACCTTATCGACGTCAATATCACGGATAAAGGGCTTCAACATGTGGCCCGCATGGAGGAACTGGAAAGCTTCTACCTGGACGGCTCCCAAGCGACTGAGGAAGGACTCACCCAATTGATCAAAGCCCGCCCGGATCTGCACTTGCACCTCAATCAACAGCATCTTGACCACGACCCTCAAAAGCACCAGCACTCCACTGAAAGTAAATAGCCCGTCGCGGTGCGGCCTCTTGACGGGTGACCGGCAGGTCCCAGCAGCCCCAAACTGGTATTGCCTGGATTCGACGTTCCGCACACATTGTCGTGCTGTCCGATCTGGAAGATCGCCGCGGGCCACCCACAGGTCCGCGCCGGGACGCCATTCCACGGAGGGAAGACATGGCCACGCTGCAACTCAGCCTGCTGACAGCCATCATCGCCAGCAACCCTGGTGATTACCTGCTCGTCTTTGAAACACCCCGCTGCCCTCATTGCCAGGCAATGCAAGTCACCGTCAAGCGGTTACGTGATGCGGGTTTACCGGTTCAGTCGATTAATGTCGAGCAGTTCCCGGATCTGACGCAAAAACATCAAATACGTCGCGTCCCTAGCTTTGTGATGATCCGAAATGGACGCGAAACAGACCGCATCGTAGGCCGCTGCAGTTACTCAAAGCTGCGGCAACTCATGCAAACTCGTCGCGCCTCGGATCGCAACAACCCGGTCCGGTTTCAATCACCCGATCCGCTGCCTCCAGAGGTCTCTGAAGATCCGGAACCACTTACCGTGGCACTACCTGACAACGTAGATGCGACTGGCAATTCACCCCAGGCCGTGAACGCCAGCACGGCGGGTCTTGGCAAGCAACCGGTGGATAATAACCACTCCCCCACCACGCGAGCTCGTCAGGCAACCGTGAAGATTGAGGTTTCGGATGCCGGTGGCAGTTCGTTCGGCAGCGGGACGATCATTGACAGCCGCGCGGGTGAGGCGTTAATCATCACCTGCGGCCATCTATTCCGCGAATCCGGGACGGATTCAAAAATCCTGGTGACCCTCTACGACCAGCCAAAACCTCAGGTGATTCCGGCAACCGTACTCGCTTTCGACGCCGACCGTATCGATGTCGGGTTCCTGGTGGTACACCCTCGCCGCCCTGTGTACCCAGTCCCAGTTGCCCAGCACGGCTTTCGCCTAGCTGTTCAACAACCGGTTTTTTCAGTCGGTTGTGAAGAAGGGGCATTACCCAAGCTACGACAGAGCCAGGTTAGTGCATTAAACCGCTACCTCGGGCCGGCCAATATCGAAGTCATGGGACAACCCACTGACGGAGTCAGTGGGTGTGGGCTGTTTGACCAGCGTGGACGCCTGACCGGGATCTGCAGAGCCGCTGACATGGACGAACAAAAGGGGGTCTTTGTGGGACTCCCGGTTATCCACGAGCAACTCCAAATGATCGGGCAAAGTCACCTGACCCAGCCGCCACGCACCGCGCCGGCTGGTTCTACCAGCGGTCTGCTACAAGCAAGGTTGGCGTCCGCACGTGTGGGAGAAACCGGTGGTGATGTATCACCGGATTCCGGGAGTCGAGAACTTTTCTGCATTATCCGGCGACCAAACCAGAAAACCAACGACAAGCTCGTCGTGATCAGGAACCCTTCTCAGGAACTCCTCATGCTGCTCGAAAAAGAATCCCGTCACGTATCCAGCATAGGCCCGGTTGGTTCAGCGTACCCAGCGCCGCAGGCTTCCGAATCAGCCCGCACCGGCAACATCTCAGCCCTCCCGCTAACCGCCGAGACAATAGAGGATCCGTTTCAACGTCAGCCATTGCCCGAGTAAACCAATTTGCTACGTTCATGAACTGCGTGCCGCGAAAACGACTTTGACACAGCCCATCGACTGGCAGGCCGCGGTTCAATAAGTACTCGTTTTAACCGCCTCGGTCCGGAGTCCTGATGCGCACTCTTGTGCCACACGAGGAATTACCTCGGCAGCGCGACGGATCTGCTCCGCAGACACGTCCAGATGTGTCACCGCACGCACCATCCCTGGCCCCAGCGCTAACATGTAGACTCCTTCTCTCTGCAACGCAGCGACGAAATCAGCGGCTTCTCCCAGCGCGCTGTCGACATCAAAAAACACAATATTGGTGTCGGGACGTGAATGCAGCTCCAGCCCCTCGGCAACTTCCACAGCATCGGCCAGAATACCGGCGTGCGTATGATCCTCGGCAAGACGATCCACATGATGTTCGAGCGCGTAGAGCGCCCCTGCGGCAATCACGCCAGCCTGACGCATAGCGCCGCCGAACGCTTTGCGATGCCGGCGCGCTTCCTGAATGAACTCCTGACTGCCGACCAGCGCGGATCCCACTGGCGCTCCCAATCCTTTACTAAAGCAAATACTCACCGTATCGAAATGGCTTGCCCATGCTGCCGCATCGATCCCTGAAGCGACCGCTGCATTGAATAAGCGAGCTCCATCTAAATGGGTCCGCAGACCATTTTCGTGGGCCCAGGCACAGATTGCCTCAACTGCAGCGTAAGGCTGCACGCGTCCCACACCTCGATTGTGCGTGTTTTCCAGGCAGACCAAACGTGTCCTGACAAGGTGCTCATTTTCCGGACGAATTAATCCGTGGAACTGTTCAGGCTGCAAGATGCCCCGGTCGCCGACAATCGGACGACCCACGACACCACTCAGCTGAGCGAACGCACCTTGCTCATAATTCAAAATATGGCAATTGACTTCACACAGGAACTCGTCACCTGGTTTACAGTGAATCCGGACACCAATTTGATTAGTCATGGTTCCAGACGGCATATACAAGGCGGATTCCTTGCCGAGCATTTCAGCGGCTCGATCCTGTAATGCGAGCACGGTCGGATCATCGTTCATCACATCATCGCCCAGGGGTGCCGCGAGAATTGCTTGTCGCATTCCCTCGGTGGGCCGCGTCACCGTGTCGCTCCGGAGATCAACTATTCCCTCTCCCATACCTTCATCTTCCTTCCTCATCGCAACGATTGGGGTCCCAGAAAATCCAGCTCCGCCAGGCACCCCAATCGGTGCAGACTGAATAGCCGGTGCACCCTGGTGTCGTTCGCTGGCGAGCGTTTAACCATGCCGTTCACGGCCCAATTATACGACAAATGTACTGCCACGTCCGCCCACGAACCCCGGCGACCAGCAACCTTTCATGGTGGATGTCTGTAATCTCTGTATCGCGTGGCATCATGCGCACCTCGTCCAGCAACGAACTGTCGCCCCAGCGTCGTAGCGTTTTTCCGGAGGTCTGGTACACTCTTGTGAAGCGATTGCTTTCCGGATCAAAAGGAACGGAGTGAATGGCAGACGAAACCCACGATGAAGACACCGCTCCCGACGAGGAGCTTAACGACGACTCGAACGACCGCAGCGAAGAAAAGCCCGCCAAGAAAAAACGCAAGAGAAGAAGCGGCAAGAAAAAACGCGCGGTCGCGGCCGATACCGAATCGCCCGATAACGCTGCGGCGGATGACGAGGCCTCTGACAGCAGCGCCTCCGATGACGACACGTCAGACGGCGACACGTCAGACGGCGACACCGCCGGTGGCGAAGAAGCTGCCAAAGTTGAGGAACCACCACCACCACCGGAACCCGATGACCCTGACGCTGTACAGGCGCTCAAAGACATTGGGGCGCGTTTGGAGACCAATGAAGAAGGCAACGTCTGGCGGGTTTTCTTCTACGAAGACCACACGGACGCCGACGTGACCAAAATGCACAGTCTGCACTCACTCAAGCAGGTCTGGGTCATCGGAAGTAAAGCGACACCCGAGTGCGTAACCCAGCTAAGGGAGCAGTTTCCCAACGCGACAGTCTACGCCTAACAATCGCAGTTCACGAGACCAGTGCGACTTGTGGTCCCAGCCCAGTCAGTTGAACTTGACTGCCTGGCTGGCAGTCTGCAAATCTTCACAAATGCCAACGCCGGTCGCAGCAACAAGTGCCGCACCGAGCCCCGCTTCTTCGCGATAGCGGGCAACAACCATGGGCAAGTCAAAGGCGTCGGCTACCAGCGACGCCAGCAGCCGATTTTCACGCAAACCGTTCCCCGCTCCAACCACTCGTGTCGCATTGCGCCCCGTGGTTTCAAAGATTAAACGGCCGCTTCCGGCAAAGGCCCTTGCCATGCCCTCCAGCAAGGCACGGGTGAGGTGTCCGGGTGTCAGATTTTCGGGTGACAACCCGGACCAGCTGGCCCGGAGATGAGGATCCGAACGGGTCCCCGTGAAAAAGGGTGAACAAACCACTCCGCCACTACCATCAGCTACCTGTTCAGCAGCGTCCAGCATCGTCGAGTAGCAAGGCGTCACCTTGTCGACGCCAAGAATCTGCGTGCCGACCTCTCGAAAAAACAACTCCAGAGCGGCGTACGATCGACCACCACAGAGCCCCGCATGGACAAGCAGATTGCCCGTTCCTGGAAACGGCCGAGTTTCCAGAAGTGGCACCGTGAGCACTTCATCGGAATACATGGCCACCTGACCACCTGTCCCGACGTTGACAAGAATCGACTCGCTACGATCCGCCACACTACCCAGGAACGCAGCCTGGTTGTCACCGATTCCAACCATCACTGGAAGTCCACGAGGCAAATTGGTTAACGCCGCAGATCGATCATTCAAACCACCCGCGGGCGTCGGAGCTTCGCAGATGTCGGGCAACCAGCGGCGCTCAATTTCCAGTAGCTCCAACGCTTGTGCATCCCACTGGCGATTGGCCAGATTAAGCAAACCACTACCGCCTGCGTTTGTGGGATCGGTTTGAACTGCTGAACCCGTTAATACCGCAGCAAACAAATCGACGATGAAGCAAGCCTTTCCCTGAGGAGGCAAACACGAAGTTCGCTGCATCCAATAGAGCGTCGTACCAAGATAACCGGTCGCTGGCCGGCAGCCGAGTCGTTCGCTGGCATCGTCACCCAGACGCGTCAACATCTCATCCACGGTGGAACGCCCGCCCTCGGCCAATGGCTCATTACCCCGCTGATCACGCCACCCAATAAACGGGGTCAATGGCACCAATTCTTCATCCACGACAACAACGCCGTGCTGTTGCCCGGTCAACCCCAAGCCGACGACATCGCGTGACCGTGGTCCTAACTGCGCAACAACATCTGCCAGACAGCGATACGCCATCTCCAGCATTTGCTGACTGTCCCACTCGGAATGCCCCCGCTCGCGACCCATGCTGGACGTGGTTTGCGTCTGGTTGTCGACGGTTCCCGCAACCACAACCTGCCCGCTGACGGGCTCCCAGGCCAGACACGTAATCGTGGTCGTCCCGATGTCCAGCCCCAGTACCAAGGGACTTGTTTCAGCAGTCTGCTGGGGAAATGTTTCCGGACGACTTGCCATCGCCAGCCCCTTCTCAGTAGTCGTCAATGGACTCGCTGGCGATCGCGAAACCACCGCCCTCTTCGACCTGATTACGAAACAGAATCAGGGCGCCGAAAAGCAGGCCTCCGATTGAACCCCCAACCGCTCGGCTAGCTCGCTTGTCTGTTGCCAGGTCCCATCGGGGACATCAACTCCATCACGTTGGCGTTGTGCATATCGCTGCTGTTCGATTTCTCCGGGCATCAAGATTTCGTCCACTTGAGGACCTCGCCTGGCACCCTTAATCCAGGTGACATATTTTTCCAATATGTTCGCGTAGTAGTCCTGCTGCTGAAGTTGGGACGTATCCAACAAGTACATCCAGATGCCATTTGTTCCAGGTGGCAGATCTTCGCGAACCAGCCCCGCCCCCGACAAAATACCGCAGAGCACGTCAACCATGACTCCCAAACCGTAGCCTTTGAATCCCATTGGCCCGCCCAGAGGCAAAATACCACCACGCGGGACTCCCGCATCCGGATCTCCATACAAGTCTGCCGGATTCGTAGAAGGATTTCCCTCACCATCGATGATCCATCCCTCAGGCACCTCCCCCCCTCTCTGAAGTGCCACCCGGACCTTACCCTCTGCGGTCGCACTCGTCGTCATATCCAGCACCAACGCATCTTCTTTCCATGGCGCCCCGATAGAAATCGGGTTGGTACCCATACGTCGTTCAATCGCCCCCCACGGTACGACACCACCTCCGACGCCCGGTCCATTGACCGCGGTCACTGCCACAAAACCTTCGAGCGCTGCGCGCCGCGCATAAGAACCAAGTCGACCAACATGATTCGAATCCCGGCAAAAAACGCTGAACCCTGCTGACTGACGTGCTCGTTCCATCGCCAGTTTCAATGCCTTACGAGCCACCACCTGGCCAAAATTGCCTCCACCATTGATTAACGCAACCGCAGGAAAGTCCTTCTCAACCTCCACTTCCGTACCGGGCCGGATGACACCTTCTTCGATGTAGTCCACGTATTGTTTGAGGCGAATAATCCCATGACTGTCATGTCCGCACAAATTCGCTTCAGCCAGTTCTTCTGCAACAAGCTCCGCATCGTGCTGCGGTGTCCCGGTAGCACGTAAAATGGCCACCCCAATTTGCTGTAACTGCTGATACCCTAAAATCGGCATATCTGAATCCCCATATCGGTCGGCGCGTACCGCGCCGCGGCTACCTGTATTCTGCCCTGCCACGGGTCCGCGCGGGCCCGTCATTTGCACTAGAATAAGCCTGGTTCAAGGCTTGATTCACACGCAGTACGTCATATTCGTCCAACCGACAATCCTGACGCACCGGTCACCTAACAACATAGCTCTCCATCGTTGGGACTCACAAGCGGGGTAGCTGCGTTGCCCTTCTGCTTGTTGACTTTTTTCGCTGATGGAAAAACACTTCCCGGACTTGCTTCACATTTCTGTTCCTGAAAACCGGGCAGGAACGCTAACTATGGTGCGATGCTCACGCTAACTGACGATGCCTCTGCTCAAATTGCTCAAAGGCCAGTTGCCGCAAAATGAAATTCCGCTGGGTCTCGACGACCTGCTGATCGGACGTGATGAACTTTGCAGTCTCCAGCTGAAAGACGATCAGGTCAGTCGTCAACACGCTTCGGTATCGCATTCTGAAGGACGCTATCAACTCACTGATCTGAATAGCCGCAACCACACCTACCTCAATGGTGACAAACTTGAACCCGGTGTCCCCTACGCACTCGAAAACCACGACCTGATCACCATTCTCCGCTACGCATTCTCCTTCATCGAAGACCGAGATGATTCCTGGCTGTTGGATGACGAATCCGTATCGCAAATATCGGTCATCGAAGATCGTGGGGTTTCATCGCCAGAATCAGTGAGCCTGAACGCGTCCGCCTCCAATTGGCAGTTTCGCTCGAGTGTCAATTCCGGTGCCAAACTCTCGGCGATTATGCAGATCACCCGTGATCTGCATAATGCGTTGGCACTGGATGAAGTGCTGGCAAAAGTCCTGGATAGCCTGTTAAAGATCTTCCCACCTGCCGACTCCGCTGTCTGTGTTCTCGTCAGTCCCGGGGGTGATGCTCCGGAACTACGGGTTGCAAAACAGCGTAAAGCGAGAGCAGACGACACGATTTTCATCAGCCGCACCGTCATGGATCATGTGCTGGAAACCGGCCAGGGAATCATTTTTGACGACATCCAATCGCCACCCCAAATTCCTTTGACCCAAAGCATTGTGAATGCCCGCAGACGGTCTGTGGTCTGCGCTCCCCTGCTCGATCTGGAGAACCACCCTCTCGGCGTCATGCAACTCGACACCAGTCGCCATTCCGGGCAATTCAGCGAAGCAGATTTAGATCTGCTTTCGACAGTCGCCTTGCAGGTTTCACTGGCCGTTGAAGACTCCCGGCTCCATGAAATTGCGCTGCGCGAACGAGAGATGCGCCGAGAGCTACAGGTCGCCCGGGAAATTCAAGTCGGCTTGCTGCCGGACCAACCACCGAAGCTGAACGGCTACGAGTTCTTTGACTTTTATGCAGCGGCCCGAGAAGTTGGCGGGGATTATTACGACTACGTAACCATGCCCGATGGCCGCTGTGCCGTCGTGGTAGGTGACGTCGCGGGCAAAGGAGTCTCAGCGGCCTTGTTGATGGCCAAACTCGCCAGTGAAATGAGAGTCCACCTGGCCGGTGGACTGGCACCGCTGGAGATCTTTCAAAAACTTAACGCGAGCTACAACACACAAACCGCCCATTGGCGGTTCGTGACGCTTGTCTTGGCAATTGTCGACCCCCAGCGTCACTCAATGCAGATCGTCAATGCAGGGCATATGCGGCCGATTCTGCGGAACAAGCAGGGCACACTGCGTGAACTGGCCAATGACGAAACAGGACTGCCGCTGGGCGTCGTGACCGATTACCCCTACCAGGTCTTTGAACTCGACCTGGAAGCAGGAGACCTGGTGGCGATGTATAGCGATGGTGTCAGTGATGCCTTGAGCGAAAGCGGCGAGCAATTTGGTATTCGCGGCCTTCAAGACAGCTTGCTACAGAACGCCAACTCCGTCAGTGAGTACGGACAGAATGCCATCGATGCGTTGCAAGCGTTTGTCAAAACACAGACTCAGACCGACGACATTTGCTTGCTTTGTCTTCAACGCATTGCCTGATGTGCAGGCCGCCCCGTTACGATGCCCGCAACTTGACAACTTCTTCTGTCAGTTGATCAATCTCTTGCTGCAACTTCTCAACTTCACCCGGTTCGTCTGCCTGCTTCTTGGCACCGGCAAGTTGCAGACGCAATTTCTGCAAGCGTTGATTAATGACCTCCACTCGCTTTTTGGATTTCTTGTCCATCCAGCTAACCTCCCGGGGCCTGAGCATCATCCTTGAACCGACGACGGACAATCGCGCCGGTGTAACCGTGTTCTATCCGCTTGCTATTTTCACCAAGCTTCCCAATCCGTCAACGGAAACCATCTGTCGCCAGCGCCGCGTTTCAGGGTACCGGTCCGGTGTCAGACTTGTTCCGCCAGACCTTCTCAACCAACTCGAGTGCCGACTTCCGGTCACGAATCCGATCTTCTAACTGCGCATCCCGCGCACGGGTCAGTAGATTCGAGTAGATCGGTCCCGGTGGAATACCCAGATCCGCCAGATCCGTTCCCGAAATCAGCGGGGGGGGGTTGAGTTGATCTGGATCTTGATCGAGTCTCTCCTGCGAGTACGAAATGGCTGCCTGCAACTCCGTACCGCCTCCTGCCACCCCCCTGGCGAAAACCATGAGTTCTTGAATCTGCGGATGTATCAACACCCGTTGCAGCTGCGGCCAGGGCGCAGCGTGCCCCTGAAGCACCAGCCCTGCATTCTGCAGCACCCACAAAACCGTCGCCGATTCCGCATTAGAGAGTCGCCAACGACGAGACAACGTCACCACGCTATCACCCAGGCGCGCTGAACGTATCGATTCCCAAAGTAGAGCCGCCAGTGCAACTGAAAAACTTGGCGCCTGCAAGGCTTCCAACAGCCGCAGTATTTGCGGCCAACGCTCCGGTGGTTCACCTGGCAGCCGGGATTCCGGCAGAATCGCATCCAGTAATCCACACCGGCGCAACAAATCAACAGCCCGAGCTCTGGTTGAGTGCACCAGCATACGTCGCATTTCCCCGGCCACTCGCTCGCCACTGACGGCACCTATCCGGGGTGCCCATTGGGTTACCGCAGCGGCAGTCTCTGCATCCAGTTCCGCTTCCAGCACGGCAGTGAAACGAACTGCCCGCAGTAAACGCAAGTGATCTTCGGCAAATCTTGCCGCTGGGTCGCCAATCGCCCGAATGCGGCGTTGCCGCAGGTCGGCCTCTCCACCCACATAGTCAATCACGCGATCATCGAGTGGATCGTAGAACATCCCGTTGATCGTAAAATCACGCCGTCTGGCATCTTCTTCCGGCGAGCTGAAAGTCACATGATCCGGATGGCGACCGTCACTGTAGCCGTGGTCCGATCGGAAGGTTGCCACCTCGACCTGGCCCTCCACCTTGCGCCCCAGCACGGTGATCACGCCAAATGCTGCCCCCAGTGCCAGTGTCCTCCGCTTCCCGAAAAGCGCGCGAATCTCGTCAGGCCGGGCCCCCGTCGCGACATCGTAATCGTGCGGCAACACCCCCAACAAATGATCACGCACACAGCCTCCCGCCCAAAACGCCTGGTACCCCGTCTCGCGCAGACGCCTGACGACGTGGATCGCGAATTTTCTGGCCGCTGTCGGGTCACAATGGGTCATGCCGACATCGTATCCGAAATTGCCCTCTCGCGCAGGACTCCGTACCCGCGGGAAAAGACGATCTGCAGATATTTGAAAACCAGAACGCCCTCTTAGCAAAGCTACTGTGGCCAGGGGTGGTTGGTTTTTAAGACGGCGTGTGTTAATCTCGCGGCTTGGAACACAGCAAGTGCAGCCTCACCAGCCTGCAACTGCACCTTGATGGATGTCTTGAGATGGAGAACGAACATGTCGATGTACATTGGCGAAGCGTTGGACGGCGACGGTAATGAGATTGCTCATATCGATCTTTTGATTGGAAGTAAGGATGGCCCCGTGGGTACGGCGTTCGCCAACGCTTTGGCGCGTCAAAGCGAAGGCCACTCGAACCTGCTCGCCGTGGTAACCCCCAACCTGGCGGTCAAGCCCGCCACGGTGATGATTACCAAGGTCACGATCAAAGGCGCCAAGCAGGCGGTGCAGATGTTTGGCCCCGCTCAGGCAGCTGTTGCCAAGGCGGTCGCCGAGTCAGTAGCCGAAGGCGTGATCCCCAAGGATCAATGCGAAGATCTGGTCATCGTATGCGGTGTATTCATCCACTGGGAAGCCAGCGACGATCGCAAGATTTACGATTACAACTTCTCTGCCACCAAGATGGCAATCGCCAACGCGATGGGTGGTAAACCAACCGCTGATGAAATGATCGCCGGCAAGGACCAGGCGCATCCGTTCCAAGGATTTGAGGCCAGCTAGGTCGCTGCCGCGGGATTTCATCCGCAGTCACAAGACGTACGCCTCTAGCCCACAGCTATCGTGCGTGCCGAACTTACAAACCCCTGCCCATTGCTTCGGCAATGGGCTTTTTTTCTAGCTGCCAACGAACAATGACCAAACCCCACCTGCTGATCCAACTCGATCCCGACCCGCACGCCAGCGTATTCGATGCCGTCGTCGCCGCCGACAGTGGCGTCGACCACCTGCTGCAGTACCACGGTGTCCAGTCTGAACAAGTTCAATCGCTGGTACACGGTGCGATTTTCACGCGTGGCCCAGCCGACCTGCATCAAACTGCGATCTTTGTCGGTGGCACCGACGTAACGGCGGGCGAAGCCATTCTGGATGCGGTCACCGCCAGTTTCTTTGGCCCCATGCGGGTTTCGGTGTTAATGGACTCCAACGGTGCCAACACCACCGCGGCGGCCGCGGTATTGGCAGCGGGGGAGCATCTCGCGCTCCGTGACGCACGCGCCGTAGTGCTGGCAGCGACCGGCCCGGTCGGGAGCCGCGTGGTACGTTTGTTGGCGCGGCAGGGCAGCCACGTGACCGTTGCCTCACGGCAACTGCCACGCGCCCAAGAAGTCTGTGATGACGTCGCCCAGCGTGTGGAGGGCGCCCAACTGTCTCCCTTGGCGACCTCGGTAGAAGGGGCAGTGGAAGAGTCCCTGGAGCAAGCCGATCTGTTGATTGCCGCTGGGGCCGCTGGGATCCAACTCGTGGAGCTGGACGCCTGGTCCCGTCAATCGCGGCTCCGGGTAGCGATTGATCTAAACGCCGTGCCACCGGCTGGTATTGAAGGTATCGATGCGACGGCCCGAAACGTGATGCTCAATCAGGTCGCTTGCTACGGTGCCATTGGTGTGGGGAACACCAAGATGAAAATCCATAAAGCGGCGTTGCAAAGCCTTTTCCAAGCCAATGACCAGGTGCTGAATGCCGAAGAGGTCTACGCCATCGGTCAAAACGTCCTGGGCTCCTGAACCACAATGCACGGCTACCGCTGGAACGCTGCCACTGCGGCAACAGGCTACGATGAATCCGCCGCGGTCATTCACCCACGCTATCGAGAAATTCAGGACTGTATCCTCGCACAGTTACCCGCGCAACAGACAGCACGCTTTACGCTGCTCGACGCGGGAGGAGGCTCTGGTCGGCTGCTGGAACGGATCCTGAAACGGTATCCTGGTGCCCATGGCATTAACCTGGACCAGTCAGAGGCTTTTCTTTCGCTGGCAGAACGTCGACTCCACCCATTTCGTTCACGCGTTCTCTGTTGTCAGGCGCGACTTCAAGACAACTGGGAAACGACTCTCCTGGCACGTCCCCACTACATCGTGAGCATGTCCGCCATTCACCACCTCGATCGCAGCGAAAAAGTAGCCTTCTATAAACGTTGCTTTAGCATGCTTGAATCCGAGGGAATATTCCTCAACGGAGATGAAGTAAGGCCGCCAGACGATCAGGACTACCTGGCGCGTCTTCATCACTGGGCCGCGCACATGCGGAAGGTGATCGCGACTGGTCAAATTCCCGCAGCGATGCAACCAACCCTTGAAGGCTGGATCCAGCGCAATGTGAACGACTTCGGCAGTCCCAAAACAAGTGGAGACGATTGCCACGAAACGACAGCGGAACAACTCCAGACCCTCAAGCAATGCGGCTTTACCGAGGTCAAACAGGTCTGGGCTGAAGAAATGTGGGCGGTCTTCGCGGGAATCAAACACGAAACGCATGGGCACGTCTGACAAGCATCCCGCCGCGGACTCCCCCCCCAGAACCGCAACGGCTGTGCACAGGTGACTTCAAGAGCCGCCAGCCCACGCCAATATTCCAGGATCCCCTGCCTCTGACAGGTCAACTGTGGCTCCCTGCTCCCCGGCGGCGTGCAAGCGGCAGAAACAGGGATGAATCCGCTGCGCAATGGCGCCGGGTCCCCTGCACATTTGCAGGGCGCATCTGGATCTGACGCAGCCTGATATTGTTAGTCTCGCAGCTGATCGTTGTAGGTAATCCGATCAGAAGGGTGCCAGAGGGGCAGGCCCCGGCGAACGCGTTCCGCCAAAATCGTCAGCTTCTCATCCGTTCCCGGCAGTGCATCAGTAGGATCGTAGTCATCGGAGGGCTGTTGGTCAGGTTCAAAATCCCAATTACCACTCTTGATTGCATCGAGCACTGAATTCAGCACGGTTCACTCCGGTCGGATGGTGTGCAAAAGAAATGGCAAGTCAGTCGTCGTTTGCTCACGCCAACGCACTGTCTGGCGGCAGCACTCCTGAGAGGTCAAAGCGTCTCACAGACGACAACCGAGCACTCAGTATCAGAGCGCCAAAGTGGACTGTCAAGCGTCGCACAACAAACGTGTGAACAAGTTATTCAGCCCCTATTGACTGTCATTTTTTTTACGCTATTTGCGCGGCGTTACGTGCTGCGTGGCGACACGTTTTCTATCGGTGCTACAACTTGTGGACGCTCAGCTGGACTTGCCATTTCTGCAATACGGCGTTTCAGCTGACGCACGCGTTCACCGTCGATCTGCGCGGTCCTTTCTGCTGCGCAGGCTGCACCACGGACGGCGACATAATCTGGTTGCAATGCCAAAGCTGCATCGTAAGCATTGCCTCGCAAAGACCCTGCCAGAACCGTCATCAGGCGCTGACGCCGCGCCTGCAGAACCAGGTCTTGCAGCGTTCCATACCCCAGACTGGAAAACAGGTCACCTGCACTTTTCTGGTAGGTATCGACGAGCAATGCCGCGCAACCCGCTTCTACTGCAAAGCCCAGGACGTCATCAGGGGGTGGCGAGTTGGCCAAACGCCAATCTGCATAAGCGACCGCAACCCGATCTGTAGCGGGGTCAAGCTCCTGCATCCTCAGCATCCATTCCCGTTGCCATCCCAACCGTTGCTGGCAACCAGCCAGCCCGATTTTTGCGAAAGCAAATGGACGCGTCGGACGGGCCACGTGATCTTCCCACACCTCGCCCAGCGCAACGCTCACTGGCACGCGGTGATTCAGCGCATCGTAAACCTCGCACCACACCTTCGAGGTGGCTGCTCCCAACGACCCCAAGTGAGGCTCCTTGATGTCGATAATGTCCGCGCCACCTTGATACGCCAGGCGGGCTTCGAACGCCGAGCGCACACTCACCAAGAGTCCTGTCATTACTTTTCTCCCGCAGCGTCCCTCTTCGCAGCCCGGTGCACCTCGGCCAAACGGTGGTTCAGGTTTTTCACTAGCGTCGCGTCAATTGGCTCACACCATGCGCCACGGATCGTGATATATCCATCAGACCATTTGCCCAGATGTGCTTGCACCTGTACTTCCTTCCAGGGGTGCGACGATTCAGCTAGTCGAACGATCACATTCGCCGCGGTCGGTTCATCTTTGCCTGCCGAAAGGTGACTAGGCCCCTGGCCCAGAAAAAAACACTCAACCAGGTCCACTGGAACGCGAAACGGCCGAGTTGGCGTGAGATACACAAGCAGCTCTCCCTGTTGGTACCCTAATCTGGGATGCTGCAACACGACCAGCAACCAGATCCCCCAGCAAAATGTCAGGCACGCTACGCCAACTGCCAGCGAAGTAACCACCGCTCCCGACGAGCGCATACCCAACCACACGGACAACAGCAATCCACTCGTCAGTAACAGCCACGCCGGGAGCATAGCAATCAAGAGAGCTCGTCGATTTGAAGCCAACCAAACTTCACGCATGACACCGCCACTTCGCTCCGGTTCCACCTTGTGAATCATCTGAGATCTGTCGTCCAGTACCGCCGTGGCACATCCGAGTTAGCTATCTCGCACACATTGAACACCTGCCACCAAACTAGCCAGTTTTTTCCTTGCGGCCCAACGTGCTGTCTGCCCCAACCCGCAATCGGGTGCCAGCGCAAGTTTCTCTGCAGGCACATACTGCAGGCAGCGCCGCGTGCGCTCGACAACATCCTCAGGGGTTTCTATGTAATAACTCTTGACATCAATAATCCCCACCGCGACATCTTTGTCCCGGGCAATGGTCTCAATAATTTCCAGCTCCGCAAACTCTCGATTGGCCATTTCCACATGAATTTCGTCGACTGCGAGTTGCGTGAATTCCGGAAACAACGCCGTATAGGAACGCCGTCCCACCGGATGGCCTTTGTAATTCCCAAAACAGAGGTGTGTCGAGAGACGGCAACGCCCCGCGACCGACTCAACCGTCCGATTAAAAATATCTACCAACCTGGGAACGTCCTCAGTCGCCCCGTAACAGCTCATGGATGGCTCGTCCACAGCCAGCTCTTGGCACCCCGCCTCGACCAGATGCTCCAGCTCGCGGCGGACAATTGGTAGCAGCGCTTCGGTCAGCGCATATCGATCCGGGTACTGTTGGTTGGCAATCAGCCGTCCACTCAAGGTGTAAGGGCCGGGAACGCTCGCTTTGAGCACTGGGCCCGCTGGCGCCACTTTGCACAACCGCCGAAACTCCTCCACGGCACCCAACCCACGGGGCGCTGACAATTCAGCCAGTACCTCATGGCGACCACGCTGGTCGTGCGCCGGTGGTCCAAACCGCCTCGGAGGAGCCGCTTCCAGGCAAATCCCGTCCAGGTATCCATAGAACGAAAGATTAAAATCAAAACGTGACTGTTCGCCATCTGTGATTACATCCAAACCGACAGCGCACTGGTCGTGAACTGCCGCGACAACTGCATCTTCACGTAGCTCCTCACGGTCGGCTTCGCCAAAACGATCCAACTGCGTGGTGGCACATTCAAGCCAACAAGGCATCGGATAACTGCCAATTACCGTCGTTCGTAATGGGTGAGGCTGCATGAGAATTCGATCCTGGGGCTATCGAACCGATTCTAGAGATCAACATCAGCCCGTGATCATGGACTGACAACTGTTCTTTTACCGTGCAGAGGCGGACCGTCAACCGGCAGCGCCCTCGGTGCCACGTGAACGAATCGATACGACGCGAAGTTTGGGCCGCGTCAGAGTCGCTACACAGAGCAGTCATGTGAGGCCAGACCAGGCCCCTCAAGGACGACGACCGCCCGTTGAAACTGGGGCAATTGTCGCGAATGCGCGAAACGCTGTGTTGGCACCGCCTTCCAGATCGGATTCAATCTGGATCTCCTCACTCACGCGTCCAAATTGCTCTTGTGCCTGAAAGGTCACACGAACCAGGTGCAACCGCTTCTTCTGGCTCGAATACGCGAAGGCAAATCCGTCGTGCGGGCAATGGATCCGCTTGATTACAAAAGGTTCTTTTCCTCGCACGACTAACTTCGCGGACTTCATCGCGCGCGGTTCAAGATCACCTAGAAACAGTGTTCCGGGACTGATCACCAGAGGAGACAGTACTTTTCCCTCGACGGACAAGGGAATACTACGTTGCTCACGATCGTTTGTCTCCAATATCACCGCATCACGGAGATAGCCAGATGGGGCGGATGGCTGAAGCTCAACCGCCAATTCATATGCAACTCTGCCCGAACGCCGCATAGTCTCGTGAATCGAAACTTTCAAACAGGGATTACCGGTGCGCACCTTGGTAATCTCCCAATCCTTCTTTCCCGCGTAGAGAATCTCCACAGCACGACGCGCTGAGGCTCCCTGCTCTACCTCGCCAAAATCGATCAATCCTGGTTGCATTACAACATCGCCGCGGATAAAGCCAGTGACTTGCAGCTGAACCTCCGCCCGATAAGGCCGATCGATCAACACCGTAATCGTCGCCGATCTGGCCCCAGAAAAGCTGCGTGTGTTGTAACTCGCCACGATCGCACCCTGCTCTAGTGACTTCAGTGTTTTGGTCGTGATCCGCGGAGTCGTGCATCCACATGTCGTACGGACGCCGGCGATATGGACTTCTTCCTGGTAGGGATTCGTGAAGACAAAAGCAAACTCCGCTTTAGCACCGCGGGCCACGACTCCAAAATCATGTGCATTGGTGACAAACATTTTTCGCGCCCACGACTGCCCGTAGGCAGAGGGTGCCAGACCGCCGAGCCAGACCAGGGCCACCAACGAAACGCAAGGTCCCACGGACCGGGTTACTGGCCCACCAGATAACACACTGCGAAATTTGCGGTACATGCGAATCCTGCGCACTTTAAGTGAATGACAGCGTGACATGCCAGGCCTCTCTGGCAAGCCGCTAGATTCCCAGGATCTTCTTTCGGCTGCACATCGCTTCGGGGCCACAACTTTTTGCTCGATCACCGCGAGTCGCTGGCCTTCAACTCAAAAACCGTTGATCGCAGTCCTGTCGGCTACCAGCACCGGGCTAGCACCAGGCTCTTCTGCAGTCGCTGAACCCGGCTCGTCAAATCGATTTCCCACTGGTCGTTTGCGACTGCGCCATTCTGGGCTAACATGTGGCACAGGCTTGTGCGTCCATTTCGCCGGTCAGGAGATTCTGATGATGGTTTCCCGTGTGTACCTGGCTACCTTCTGCTTCGCTTCACTCCTGGTGGCCTCCGGCCTGACTGGCTGCTCGAATACGCCCAGCGGTGGACAACCGGTTGCTTTCGAACCAGAAGACGACACGTCTGCTGTCAGCGCGGCGGCACCAACTACGCCACCGGCGGAAACCCAAAGTGCCCCAGCCTCGCCTGCGAGTGCAACGACTGACGATTCAGACACCTCGTCCAGTAATGCGACCGTCCCTGTTGATTCCGAATCACAACCCTCCGCAAGCGGCCCCAGCGAACAGACGAATGGGGCGACTGCTCCAACCCCCGCACCCGCACCCGCTGAGGAAAACCCAGAACCTGCGCCCGCTGAGGAAAACCCCGAACCTGCGCCCGCTGAGGAAAACCCCGAACCTGCGCCCGCT
>MDTE01157276.1_pt1 | contig 45005 bp, 27 predicted proteins | sample 811231 | NCBI WGS metagenome assembly MDTE01 (sample SAMN05326651, study PRJNA326480) | marine metagenome | isolation source: seawater | place: Indian Ocean: Red Sea | collected 2010 | reverse complement strand
TGTTTAGGAGCAATGGTTAAATTTGTACTGTAATTGAGATACATGTCACCAACAGTATTTTGTTCGCTGAGTTTTTCAAGCAGTTTAAAATGGTCTGGAATTATCAAAGGTTCACCGCCGGTAAATTTTATATGCACAATTTTGTCAAGAAAAGGATCAATGCTTGTTATATCACTTTTAGTGTGTTTGTCTTTGCTCCAAGTATTACCATACATTTCCTTCTCGTCATCAAACCATTTCCAAGCATATCTACTATCGCACATTCTACATGCCAAATTGCAATCATTACCTATAGCAAGTTCCATCCAACGAATCGTAGGATCATTCATGTCTTTGATTAAATCTTTTGGATCTAAACCGCCCATGACATTGTATCTTTCTCTTAGGCTTTTCTTTCCACTATCTTCTTCTTGGTAGCACCTAATACAGCCAGGAACACGTTTTCCTTCTAACATGTTCGCTCTTATGTCATTCATAAAATCCCCTTTAAAGATTTCCTCCAATGACTTATTGTTGAGATTGTTTTCTTTCTCAACTTCTTTTGGCATACGGAATCTACAACAAGGTTTGACTCTACCTTGTGGATCTATAAATTGATGCATCCAGGCCATTGAACACCAAGTGCTCATAACACATCTCCAAGTTCTGCAATAATTTTGTTAGCCATATGCTTATTTGTTTTTGGTCCAAAGTGCATTAAATCTCTGCCAAAATCTCTGTGTCTAGATCTTTTCCATGAATGCCATTCTATCAACTCTAATACATTGAACCAATTTTTATATGGAACCATATCATCACCAAAATGTCCATACACATCTGCTATCAACAATTTTGTTCCTATTTGCTTACATATATGATTGACAGTAACCAAACAACTTAGACTCTGCCAATCAAAGTTTGCTTCATTTATTAAACCTTTTAACTCATATCCATCTGCTTCTGGATTCATTACGCTTGACCACCAATCTGGATGTTGTGGATAATATGTATGATACATTCCTACTCTAGTGGGTGCAGAAGGTTGAAAAACATGCACGGTTGGCTTTAGATGTAATAACCAGTAAATAGATCTTGTTGCCATAAGTTGTGTGCTTGAACCTCCTACAGCAATGTTCCAATGAGGCACATTATAGTATTTTGCAACTTTGTATGAATACATGTTCTCGAGAGGAATACCTACACCTGCTGAATGAGAACACCCATTAAACAAAATTGTTTTTTTGTTCTTTTCATGGTTAGCAAATTCATCACATCTATATCCACAGGAGTTAAATTTGTAATCAAATCCATCAACAATATTTGCCATTTCTTTCTTTTTCTTTTTCTTGTTTTCATTGTATTTTGCTTCAGTATCAGACCCGTGAAACTTATGGATTTGATTATTAAAACCTTTAGGGTTACCTTGTTTCCAAGACTTTAAAGCAAGTTCCGAGAAGTGAGATAATTTAATTTCTCTCATTAAAACATTCCTTTAGGCAAGTCATACCATTCTTTGATTGCATTAGCAAGCTCTGGACAGGTTTTCTTCCAATCTGTTTTTCGCCTTTGGTCTAAAACATCAAGAAAATGCACACAGTTGCTTCTCCATTTTGTTAACTCGTCGCTGTCATATTGGATTTTATACATGTACTCTTTGTATACTTCAAGTATTTCACAAGCATGATTTACTTTCTTTTCCCAACTTGCTCCTTTGCTATCTCCGACCTTTAATTGATAATCTGTTTCTCTAAATCTTTTTTGCCATTTAGTAAAGTGTTCGCACACTTCTGTTTTAAATTTGTTAGGCAAAATATTAACGTTTAGATATATGGGCCTATGCACAGGATGTGGACTCATTATAGGAGTTTTTTCCCAAGGGCCTACCCTGGCTAGATTGTTAGATAACACATATTCTATAAACTCTGGTAAATGCCAAATGTTAAGCATTTGTATAGATGCTGTAATATGAACATCGAAGTTTCCTTCTGCTGTTGTAAACTTTAATAAATTTTCTTCTATTTTCCACCACTTGCTCGGAAAGCGAATTAAATTGTTTACTTCTCCTATTCCATCTATGCTTACTCCAACAACCACGTTTTTAAAATGTTTCCAGATATTCCAAGCTCTCTGTGGAATATTTGTAATGTTACTATTGTATTCTATTACAAGATTTTTGGCATATCCACCATCCACACATTTTTGCAAAAAATCATAATGGGCATCTATGATTAAAGGTTCTCCTCCAACAATGTATATTCTTCTAAATTGGTCAATATGGTTTTCTATTTGTTTCCATAAATTAGGATCGTCACTCCATTCAAATATATTTTTTACTGGTTGAAATTTATTCTTTTTATTTTTTTCTAATTGAATTTTTTCTCCACTATCCCAAAAATGATCATATCCCCAAACTGCGTTGTAATCATCATACCATTGATTGCTATCTGTTGGACTACACATAGCACATTTTAAATTACACAAGTTACCGAATCTAATATCTAAAAAACTAATAGGAAACTTTTCTTTATCAATGCTTCCGTCCGCATTTGTATTTTCTTTTGCTTTTTTGTAACTAGGATAATTTTCCTTTTCTATATAATCAGCAAGAAAACTTCTTTCATAATGATTTCTACTACTCATTCCACTTTCGAATTCACGCTTACACCGTATACAAGGCTCTGGCCATTTACCTTGTAGCATTTCTTTCCTTACAGTTTTCATGGTTTCATTGTTTACAACTTCGTCCCAGTCTGCTTCACTAATATGCAAATTCTTACCTTCTTCATTTTTAAGTGTACCTCTACTTTCACTTGCGGCACTATGACAACAAACTCTAAAGGTTCCATTGCCCTTGACACTTACATGCGACCAAGGAAGCACACACCAACTATCTGGTGCTCCTTCGTTTGCTTTTAAATTATCTTTTCTATCACTCATATAATTCTGCTATTTCCGGTAGTGTATTCCGCCAGTTTGTTTTTCTTACTTTATCTAAGTCATTTAGGTAACTTAAAAGTATATCTGATTGATCGTTCCATGTATGTTTTTCCATCATATAATCTAGATAAAATTTAGCTTGTGGAATGTCTTTTAAATTATCTAATAATTTTTCCTTATATTTAATAGGTAAATTTTGCACAGACATATGAACCGGGTTGATTACAAAATCTCCTAGATTAAATTCAATGTTAGGAAAATGTGTCCTACAATAAGACATTGTATCTTTTAATGCATGAATGTTCAAATTGTAACATGTCCAATTGAAATAACAGTTTGGTAGTTTGTCATTGATGTTTTTTAAATTTTTTTCTAACGTTTGCCATTTGGTAGGAAATCTTAAAAACGTTGCAAGTTCTTTTACTGCATCAAAACTTATTCCTAATCTTATATTTTTAAATTTTTTTAATTTTTCAATCATGATTTCATTTAACAAAGTTCCGTTTGATACATAGTAAAGTTGTAAATTCGTTTTGTTGTTTTCAACACACCAATCAATAAATTTATTATGAGATTTACTTGCAAATGGTTCTCCTCCTAACACGTTTATCTTTTCTATGTCATCTATATTTTTCTTTACATAATTCCAAATTCTATTATCTTCTATCCATTCATTGTTAAATTTATAATTGGTTGTATTTTCATATTTGTCAAGCATCATCTTATCTTCATACCATTTGCTACTGTTACCTGTCCAACAATGCACACATTTTAAGTTACAAATATTTCCTACACGTATATCGAGTGCTTTAGGAGGCTGTGAGCAAGTTCCGTCATCCGTTGTGTATGGCTTATACTTTTCTAAATCTCCTAAAGAAGTATAGTCTAACCTCTTACTTTTGCCATTGAGCTTTTCTTGCAAGTAGCACTTTTCGCAGTTTTCATTTTTGACGCCGTTTAACATGTCAAGCCTTAAGTTTTTATAATAATCACTATTCCATGCTTCTTCTAGTGACATATCTTTTAAACTTGGATTATTAGGATTAGGTTTACTTCTCCCACATGCTCTAACTCTGCCATGTGGATTCATTCCTAAACTTGTCCATGCAAGCGAACAAAATACTCCGTTATCCTGCATACCTTTTCCTTAAGACCGGTCTGACTCCGCACATTCTATCTTTATCAAATGCAACATGTATAGCTTTTGTAGGTGTTAGTTCTAGCTCTTTGCATATTTGTTTATAAGTATCTCCGTATTTGTTCCACCAAAAATCTGCTCCAAATTTATCTATAAACTTTGTTCCCATCCAAACTAATGCTTGATTACACATGTTAAAATCATTTTGTATGCTTACAGGACCGTTCCATCTTTTTCTACAGTAGCGTACACCTATTCTATTTGCACCTAATCCTAATGCTTTGCTTAGGCTGAAACCTATACTTTTAATAGCAGGATGATCAAAGTCAAATTCTAAATCTTTTGAACAGCCCCACCAACAAGCATCAATGTGTACGTCAACTGCACTTTCATGACACCAAGTAAGTATTTTATCTGTATCTGGATGTAAATCACCATAGGCAGGAAAGGGCAAACTTAAAATTAAATTATTACCAGGCTTTAGGTGATAATAACTTTCTACTGTATTAACATCGCCATATAATCTCCAATGATACTTGTATTCATTTGGTAACACCTTAACAAACTTTTTTGCTTGGTAGATATCATCAATATATTGTGTAACACCTGTAATGATATCTCTGTCAGGAAATTTATCTAAATTTTTTGCGTTGTTTAATTTACTGTCCAATAACCATGCGTGAAACTTATCCTTGAAATCTTGCCATAAGGTATCAGGATCATCTCCAAAATTATCTCCACTTTTTGTTATGTCTCCAATGAATCTGTGTACCTCAGAGTCATACATACTTTGTGGTCTAGTATACTGTAATAGATCTTTCATTACTCACTTCTGCTTCAATGGCATTAAATGCATAGTTAAATATACTTATATAAAAAAAGCATTGGGAAAACGTATATATGAACTACTACCACATTTGGGCAGATGTAAAACAACACTGCAAGCCAGACATGTTTGTATCTAAAATGCAGGTATTCTTAGATCAGCTTGTATCTATGAATAAAATGCATGATTACAAGATTACACGTATGAAATTGGGCTTTAGAAGTATGGATCTACCTGAATTCCATATAGTAATGGAGTTCAAGACCATGCAAGATTTAGATGATGCTATGACAAATATTTTAGAAAACAAAGACGATGTTGACGTTGCACATGTAAATTTTAATCAGTATGTAGACCAAGAAACAATTCAACACGCACTATATAGGGACTATCCAGATGTCAAACACGATTAATAGTTGGGACGAGTTCCAACCATTAGAAGAATTAGTTGTTGGAACTTTGTATGACAGTTCATTTTTTGATGATGTAAAAAATGACAGAATTAAAAGTGCATTAAAGAAAATTATTGACCAAACACACGAAGACTTAGATAATTTTAAAACTACAATGCAAAGCCATAATATAAAGGTGTATCAACCTGACATAAGCAAACTTGATTACAAAAAGAGTATTTTAGATTATGTAAACGTTAATGGCGAACTTGGATATAAAAAGAACGTAGGCGAAGACGGTCTTCACGATAGTTCTTTTCTTACAACAGCTATCAGTCATAGCCTAATTCCTAATCCTCCTTTACAACCAAGAGATGACGGAGTAGTGATGGGAAACAAATTATTAATGACTGACCCAAGTACCTTCGCAACAAAAAATCTTATACCCGTGTACCAAGAATGGTTTGGTAAAGATAATGTTGATATTTCTATTGAAGGACATCAAGGATTTACAAGAAGTGATTTGAACTTACGAAACTGGTGTAGGAAAAATCACTTAGAACCAAATGAAGAAAATATGGCTAAGGCTAGAGCAAATGAAAAACTTTATGGGTTTTGCAGTCCTACATTAACAAGGATCGGAAAGACGTGTCTTGTAGATACTTGGCAAGTGCCGTCTGTTGTTGAAGAATTCTTAGCCGATAAGTGTCCAGAATACAATTTTAAAAAAATTACAATTGGTGGACACAATGATTCTATTTTCAGTGTATTGAAACCTGGACTTGTAATTGCATCTCATGATCTTAAAGGTTATGAACATGTATTTGCTGATTGGAAAATTATATGGTTTGATGATCCCAATTGGGATAATGTAAAAAAATGGAGTAGACTTAGATATAAAAACCAAGGCAAGTGGTGGGTTCCTGGAGAAGAAGATAATGACGAATTCACTCATTTTGTTGAAGGCATATTAGGTAACTGGACAGGATATGTTGAGGAAACTATATTTGATGTTAATTGTCTTGTGATAGACGACAGGCACGTTGTTGTTAACACGAGCAACCCTTATCTACTTGATAACTTAAAAAAGAATGGTATGGAACCCATAGTGTGTCCATTGCGTCATAGCTTCTTTTGGGACGGTGGCTGGCACTGTCTAACTTTAGATGTAAAACGTAAAGGTGGCCAAATTGACCATGGAATCTGATATAGGTAAATGGATTACTGAAAGATTAAGTGTAAATCTAAAAGAATTTAATGACTTACCAGCTTGTCCTTTTGCAAAACAAGCATGGGTTGAAGGTAAAGTTTTAACTTGCAGATTAGAAGCAAACAAATATCAAATTACCATGCCCGAATACTTTACAGCAGAATTAGAAAATTACACATATCATTGGCCTAAGGGCAAAGAAGTTATTGTACTAGGTACTGAACCTGAACATATAACACCAGAACAATTATCAGAAGTTGTTGAAAATTGTAACAAAGGATTCTTAGCTGAAAGAGGATATCTAGCTTTAGAAGACCATCCAACTGATCTAGAAACAGTTTCTGGTTACATTTTGAATCAAGGTACTTGGGCTTTGGTATTATTACAGCCTAAAAAGAAAATACTAGATGCAAGAAAAATACTTGAAAAGAAAAACTATTATAAAAATTGGGATCCGGAATATAAAGAAAGCGTTTTAAGCAGGTCCTAAGATTTCAAAACCCTTAATTTTTTTCTTGTATTCATGTGCTTCTCCTAAATACAAAAACTTAAATCCACGCTTCTTATAATATGCACATTCACTTTTAAGACTTTTTATTCCTAAAGCTAATTTAGGCTTTGCGTAATCCCAAGCAAATTGAAATGCTTCTACATTATGTTTATCATGCAGTATCATTATACTAAAAGCAACCAATTCTCCATTATGGTAATATCCTATAACTTCATTCTTTTCATACTCTGAATCAAACAAAGGCATCACGCTAGGAAATTTTTTGTACTTACAATATTGGTAATATATCTTATTAAGTTTTTCTATAGGTTTTTTTCTAAGAATCTTCTTATCTTCTAAAACTTCATAATCTGTTTTTGCTAAATCTATTCTAGCATACAGCATTACAGTATATCCTTTAAAATAGGAAACACTTTAGGAAATTCTTCCGTCCAGCCACGCCTTTCATTTACAAGGTTAAGATATTCTTTTGTTTCTGCTAACCTTGCACTCCAATCTTCACTATTCATAAAGTTTATTATTCCTTTATATCGCTTTAACCCGTAGGGAGCATTAAGAAACTGTTCTTTAGTAATATTGTTTTCCTTAACTCCTGTAAACTTTTGCCAGTTTTCTTCTACCCATGGATAGAATTCATTTTCATATTTTGCACTTATTTGTTTTTTAATATGTTCTGGTAAGACTTTCACATTAAGTTGAGGCGGCCAATATGCAAAATGCATGTTTACACCTCCTGCACCTAATGGCCAACTGTTTAACTTTTTAAAACCTGCATTTACTTTCCATTGAATAAATTCAGGTATGTAAGCAACATTCAATGCCATAATGGTTGTTGCTGTTGTTACTTCAACTTGTGGTGCTGTGTTATCCAGTTGCCAAAATACTTTTTCTTGATGTTCCCATTGGCTAGGAAACCTTATGTAATCATTCTGCCTTCCGTAAGCATCTATACTATAATGAAATCTCACACGCTTAAATTCTGCCCAAAGATCAAATAAATCATCACGCCATTCTACAGCATTTGAATTGTATCTTAATTCTATATTTTTTGCATGTCCCCTTTTAATACATTCTTCTAGTAATTCATAATGCTCATCAATAATTAAACTTTCTCCACCTGCAAAATACAATTGATACATGTGAGGAATTTGATCCATTAGGTCTTTCCAGAATCTTGGATTATTCTTATGCCAATTATAACTTGCTCCGTGATTTTGTCCTTTGTTATCCCAGGCACTTGTGTTTTTTAATTTTTCATTTTGTATTTTAGGGTTAATAGCCTTCCAATCTTTTATCCAACCTGTACTATCATGTGGTGAACACATTACACAACTCAATTGACATTTACTACCTAAACGCAAATCAATGTACCTAATCTTAGGTGGTATACTTCCATCTTCTTTTGTTTCCGATACTAATTCATCTATGTCGTATCTATGCCCCCAGTATTCTGTTTCCCAGTTTCGTTTAGACAAATGTCCTGCCGCTTCTTCTTTGTAACACTTCAAACATGACGCTGGCATATCTCCACGCAACATCATCTTTCTTACGTTACGCATATATGAACTATTCCATGCTTCTTCTAAAGTAGTGTGATTAAAATTTGCAGGGATGCCGTCATCATTTTTTACGACACCAACTTCTCCGCCGCCTATCTTTTTATTTGAATCAGGATCTTGTACCGAACTTGCATTTGATGTACAACAGGTACGCATTTTACCATCTGGTCTACTGCTTAGATGTATCCAGGGAAGTACGCAAAATGTATCTGAGGGTAATTTTTTATCTGCCATTATATATGTACTTATCTTTACTGATATTGGCTATCTACAACATCGAACTGTTTGCTACATTTCATTGCACAAACTTTTACCCTGCCGTTACCACAACCTTTAATAGACCAACTGTCTTCAATCATTTCAAAAATTCCTGTTGAAAAAACTCCTTCAAGACCCACATTCAAAGCGTTAATAGCTTCTTTGCCTCCCGCACGATCTATAAACTGCCAAACTTGTTCTACCTTAGGATCTTTATGCCACCATTTATACATTCTACCTGCTGTCCAACAACACGGAAGAACTAACCCTTCTGCACTCAAATATATACTGCCGGTTGGTTTAACCCTACAACTAATTTCTGATACTTCGTAGTAGTTTTCCATACTTCCATATTTTTCTACAAGTTTGTCCATAGCACTATAAACTTCATTCTTATTTTCTTTTGATTTAGGTTCTTTAATTAATGTTGTGTTTTGACCTTTCCTGTTTATAGCTTGATGTTCGTCTTTTTTCTTTGTAACATGTCCTGTAATAAAACGAGAACTTTTCTTTACTATGAATTTTTCAAATCCCCATTCTTCACTTAATTTACGTGCTTCATCAACCTGGTGTTCGTTAAAATCAAAAACTAAAAAGTCCCATCTAGCTCTGCCGCCTGCTTCAATAAAACTTTTCATTGCTCTTCTAACTTTGCTCCATTGAACATTTTGTCTATACAGATGATTTGTATCTTCTAAACCATCGACACTAAAAATAACATTTCCGTTTCTACCGATAGTTTCCGCTAAAGATTTCCACCACTCTTCTTCTCTTGCACCTGCATTAGTATTCATGCTTAACCACATATCCTTATTGTGTTCTCTAAAATATTGTAAAACCTCAAGAGTGTGTTCTGCTATAATTGGGTCTCCGTGATTTCCGCATAGTTGCATTGCTTGTAATTGCTTAATCAAAGTAGGTTTAAATATTCTTTTTATATCATCTAGTTTAAGTTCAGCAAGAGTTAGATGTGGATTTAATTCTCCACCATTAATGTTTCTATCACACATGCTACATGCGGCTTGGCATTTTTGTGTAATTTCTAAATGTATCTGTCGAACGTCTTCTAATTTGTACATTACCTAATACCTATTCTCATAAATCTTTTATACTTTACTAACTCTAATTCACCTTCATATAAGGTCTCTGTAAGAGGAGACATTTCTGCAAATTCAACCAAATCATTTACACAATTTACATGTTCTTCAACTTCAAAAAAATTATTACTTTGTAAAACAATTAATTTACCTTTTGGTATTTTAGAATACCATTCTTTGAAATCTTTTATGTGTTCACAACTGGTATTAATAATTGTATCAGGTTTTTCTACAATAGGGTAACTCATTCTGTTATTTTTATTAGACCAGTATTGCCATTTATGTTCATTATAATCTATGTCCATAATGTCCTGTGTAAGTGCTTTAAATTTCCATTCCTTTTGATACCACGGAAAATTAAAAGTCTCTGCTATCTTTACACATGTTTCATCAATGTCAAAACTCCTAATTTTATTAACTTTAAGTTTGCTTTCAAAAATCATAGTAGCCAATGTTGCATACCAACCTGCACACAAAAATACTGTACCTAGATCGGTACACTTTTTGCTTAATTCTGTCAACAACCAAATTTTACTTTGTAATTGACCTCTGCTTATACAGTCGGTATCAAAACTTTTATCGTGTTTAAACTTTCTTAATGCTTCAATAAACTGTGTATCTTTTTTGCCTTGTATTAATCTAAATAATGCATATTGATCATTGCTTACAATCGCTTTCCTTAAATCTGCAATAAAAGAAGAAGTAGGATATATTATTTCTAATCTATCTAAAAGTTCATGTGTTTCCATTAAACTTCTCCTTTAACCAATCAAAATCATTTATTCTTCCTAAATTAAAGCTGTTAGAAAGGCCAAACTCCACACCAGCCCTAGCACCTCGAATCGCATGTTCACCAAACTCTCTATCATGTCCCACGGTTGTCCAAGTCTTAAGTCTTTCATTTGTTTCATCCTCCTTTTGCCTGTCAATAGTCTTGCTTGACAGCTTTGCACATTCTCTAAATGCACTCTTCCATGTGTTAAACGGATCTGTGTTAAATGCTGTGATGTTAGATATTTGATCTAAAACTTTAAAATTATTTGAAATGCTTGTTGTCATATCATTAGTAGTAGTATCCATATTTTTTGTAAGCACTGTAGGAAATAATTTTACGCCGCCGTATCCGTATACTAAATCATTAATTGGGTTCATGCATCTATATACATGTACAGTATCTATATCTTCTGTCGTATAAGAAAAATCAAAGTCATCAACAATAACAGCATCTCCGTCAACAACAAAAAAATAATCAGTACTTACTAATTTAGATGCTTGAACATGTGCATTATGTATACCTTTTACATTTTTTACACGTTTAACCCTTTCGCCATAAACTCCTACCTTGTTAAAACGATTATATAAACTTTCAAAATTATCTTCTGCATTAGGTTCGTGATAACTTATAAAAACTATATCATACATGATTTACATTCTCTAAAAAAGTCTTGAAGTTCTGGAAAAGTTTCCATAAAATTGGTGCCTCGTCTTTTATCATACTGCTTGACATATTCAAAAAACATTCTTCGACCTTCAATTGCTATCTGTTCAAATTCTTTTGGATTAGCTAATCTATGATTAAGATCTTTTATAATTCTTTTCAGCTTGTCAATTTCCCTGTAAGAAAATCCGTCACCAGAGCCTTCATCATTAAATGTTTGGTATTGTTCCATAAAATCCACACACGGAAATAAAAACTTTTTTACCATAGCTTTGGTTGCTATCTTTCCATCTAAAAATCCTGGATTCCTTACAAAAGGAATATCAACACTTACTCTATTTTTAAATTGCTGTTTAAGTGTTAGCACATATTTTAAAAAAGGTAAAAAGGTAGGAAAACTAAAAATATTAAATGCGGCCATTACGCTCATTCTACATTGCACAGCATCATAATCATAGTGGCCAGTCTTATCGTAAGTTCTTGTTTCTTTTAAATAATGTTTTACGTTATCAACAAATAATCCCCAGTCCATTCCAAATCTACTATATTCTTGTTGCTTACCTTTTGCTTCTGCACTTACAAATAATGTAAATTCTTTAATACATTTTTTATCCTGTAACATTTTTATTCTTTTAACAAACTTTTGCCACATATTTCCAGGTGGACAAGCATTGCTATTGATAGCAAATTCTAAATTTGGCTGTGGATTTTCAATTAAGTAATCTATTACCTTAAATGTGTGTTTGCTTAAAAGAGGTTCACCTCCTGTTATTCTAAACGTAGTCATGTGCTTAACTGCTTCAGGGAACCATTTCCAAAATGCTTCTATATAGGGATTATCTTCTCTTTCGGGTATTTGTGTTTGATATTCGTTTGGTTCGTTATATCTCCAATTAATCATACTAAACGTGTACGGACCATGTTGTTTTATTTCATCCATCCATTTACTACTAAAAGCAGGACCACAATATCCGCACTTAAAGTTACATACGTTTGAAAAACTTACTTCAACGTACCTTGGATAAAAGTCTTCGTTTCCTGTAGACTTAGAAATTTTATGAAACATTGGCCAACTAAATTCATCTCGGCTTTTCCAAACTCTGTCACTAAATTTATCTGTGTTATCTTCAATTCTCCAGCAATAATCACATTCACTCGGACGTTCTCCTGATAGCATTTCTTTACGTCTATCTTTTTTAAATCTTGTATTATGCAATACGTTAGGATTTTTCTTTACTTCTTCTACTGGAATAGTATGAGCTCTTACATGATGACAACTATGATTTAAACCAGAACCTAAATGAATAGTGACCTGTGTCCATTTTGCTAAACAAAAGCCACAACCTACTCTATCTAGTTTTTCTTTAACTTTTTTAGGATCTGCGTATTCCATATTATTCTCTGTCTATAAACTGTTGATCTGCACTACGGCTTGGATTCTGATAAACAGTTTTAAAAAATGCACTCTGCTCTTCGTTCAATGGTTGGACAGCGATTGGTAGTTCTAATCTATTTGTAAGCTGGTCTCCAAGACTAAAAATTTCACTGTGTAAAACATCATCAGGAAGCTCATCTCTACCTCCCCAGAGCTCATTTAAATATTCAAAATCTCTAACTTGTGTGTAATCCCAGTCACTTAACATTGTCATGTTTAGTCCTTCTCTTGCTCCGTAAATTGCCCACATTCCGTTTTTAACATCAGCACCGACCATAAGCCATATCCATAGCCTATGCAGGTTCTTCCAATGTCCTGCAAGAAATTCTTCCTTGGTAGGTTTTACTCCTCTGTCTAATGCCATCTTAACACCTTCACGAAATCCTGCTCTCCATGCTTGGTGTGGTGTTTCGTTATTATGTACATTTGAATAACAACTATTTTGTTGAATATAATTAATATCCCAACAGAAGTCTACTTGTGCATGTGGATTATCTGGGTCTGCATTTTCATGTGTTTTCATGCCTAACACGAATTCCTTTGGCCAACATTTTAGTCCGCCATTGCCGTACATTAATCCATTGATAGTATTCTTTCCGCACCAACTGATTACGCTATGCTCAAGATCTGTATGCTCATCAAAGTCTAAAACTTGATTAATAAAATCCTGTCTAATAGTATTATCACCGTCCACAGTAACAAATCTATCAGTCGTGCTTAATTTTGCACACGCTTTGTGAGCGGCATCTGATCCTTCTACACCATGCACACGTTTTGCCCACGGAACTTTACTTAAAAGGTCTGCATAGTTTTTTTCTGCATTAGGTTCATCATAACTCAAATAAATTATATCTAATTCTGCAATTTTTACCTTCATGTTATCTCCTGATATACACAAGTTGCCATATCACTATTTGTATAAACACTAAAATCATTTGGCAATTCTAATTTTTTCTTTTCATTTGACTTGATGCCAAAAGTAACTACATCAAACAGTATGTGTGGATCACCTTTTTTGGTGACACTAAACGTTACTTCTTTCTCCATATCTACATTTGTATTTTTCATTGTATCTAAGAGTTCAAGTCCAGTTGTAATATAGCATATTTTTTTGGTTTTGTCAATGGTCAAAAGTACATCATAAAATGCATCTACTTCTTCGGCTTTATATACTTCACAAAAATTAGTACCGTATTCTAAAAATTTATTCTTTTTTAACACAAAACACTTTTCTTTGCGATCAAAAGCAACAATATAATCTGTCATCTTTTCTTTAAAAGTTTTAATTGGTAAAACTTCTTCTAAGGAGACTTCAAAGTATTGATACCCTTCTTCTATAGATGCACCTATACTATATATTTCTCCAGACTTTTGATTAAAGCATACATATTGAGGAGTGTTTACCCTAGTGTGTTCCATAAACTTCTCCTACTGTTTTAGCAAAACTGTTTTCTGTATAATGAAATAAACCTGTCTGCAAATAATTTCCTATTTTTAATTCTTTATCATCTGTAAAATAATAAGGAACTATGTCTGTCCAGTTATCTGAATTATTTTCCCATCCTTGTACTTTACTTTTCATGTGTGTGAAGTTTATCGAAGCTGTGCTTTGATAATTTTCTATTTGGCTTATTTTTAAAGCAATAGCATGATTGACATCCATACTTGACATTTCAGGTGTTAATTTTGGTACATATTTTTTGTAAAACTTTTCCCAATTATCACAGATCATATTTAATAATTTGTAATAATCAAGAGCCTTTTGGCTTTTCTTAAAATAATGAAATGCAACATAAATGTTAGGAAGATCGTTTGCAGTAAAAGTTTTTCTATAAAAATCACTTGTAATTAAATTGCTCCTGTAATCTAATACATTTGTTATAAAACCTACATCATTTTTTGCAAAATATTTCCACCAATGACTAATGTCTGTTAAAAATAACATATCTGTATCTAACACTACTGTTTCTTCATACGGTGTTAAATGAAAAACTTTCCATCTATGTTCTGTAATGTAAAAACTGTTAGAATCTTCGTGCCAAGGTATTTCAATTATTTTATCAAATAAATTTTTGTGTTCGTCAGGTACTTTATCACTTGTTACTATGGAAATGTTATTAATTGTTTGAGTTTGTTTGATAGACTTTGCTAGAAGACATGCTTGTTTAACATAATCTTCTTGCATAGCAACAATAACATAGCCTTTACTCATTTATTTTTTCCCCTAAACTCCATTTATTCATTACATGTACGTTACTATTATAAGTGGTTGTTAGAATATATTCTCCAAGGTAATGTTCTTTTTGAACTAAGAACGTAAGTTTTGAGTCGTCTATATTTTTTAAGAAATCTCTATCAAGTGTGTAAAACATTTTTCCAGGCAATTCTTTTGTCCAACTGCCTTCGCTAAACCCATTCATCATATGTATTGCAATGCTAAACAAATGATCATTCCTAAAGTTTCTATCTGCCAAATTATATACACGACTGTAATGTATCCAATTTTTTTCGATATGTTTTAGCAATGAAAAAAACATTTCTGTATTTTCAGATTTTTTAAAACAAAATACAGTAGCCCAGTAAAATTTTATACCTGTGTCATTAAGGTATTCAAATTCTTTAAACTTTCTCCATGGACATAAGTCAGTGCCTTTTTGATAAATTTGAAAATCATTTATCGAAGTAAAGGCATGTCGCAAGTCACTATTACAAATCACATAATCTGTATCCATAACTAACGTGTTATCGTATGGCGATAAATCATAACTTTGACATCTACCGTTATTTTTAAAAATTAAATTACTATGATGTAAAGAACCGTTGTAATATCTTTTTGTATTAATGTTTTCGTCATCAATTTCTATGATCTTATCAAAAAATTTGCGGTCAGTTTTGTTGATAAGATTAGGCGTGGAAGTTACAATAGACGTAGGAACGTCTAAATGTTGTTTTATTCTTTTTGCCAAAAATACAGCTTGTTTTATATAATTGATCTTGCCGTTGTTATTTGCAAAACATAGTACTCCATTAGACATCAACTAAACTTTCCACATTTCTCTTATCTATCATCTTTTTGTATTTTTCATAATACTTTGTAGATACTTCAAGATACTGGAGTCTCATGTCATGCATGAATTTTTGCAAATCTTCAATTAGTATAGGATTATCATTATCGTCTATCAAAACAGTTTTGGTATTTGCAGAATCACATAAGTGTCCAACAAAAGACAAAAGTTCTCTTGATATAGAAAACTTGCCACCATTTTCATAGATTATGAGATCATTTTCGTATTCTTCACGAATAATTCTCTTTTGGTTGTTAAACGTAACCATATAATTAGAAAAGTCAAGAGCTTTTTCTAATGCTTCGTCCATAGTTATACTCCAAGTTAATGTATAACTATTTAACTTATAAATTATCTGTTGTTACGAAAGTTGGTGCTGGTATGTTGACCGAATTAGTATTATTTGGACGATTAAGCTGAGCTGTGCTTGTTGTTGTAGCAGTTACGGCTTCGTCAAAATTTGGATTTGGTCCTTTGTCTTCGTTAAAAGTCACTCTAAAATATAAAGTTGCTCCACTCTTATATGCTTCGATTAAGTAATCGTTTGCACTGTAAGCACTTGCATTTTTATTAAAAATAGTTGTATAGCTTCCTGGTAAGTTTACAAAACCAGTAGATGTACCTTCTGATCCGTTACTTGTATTATCTCTATCAAAAACTACTGTTCCAACAGCAGACATCAAGTTTCTCCAGTCGTTATTAATAGTTGTGTTACCTGACCCTATTGTTCCGCTAATATTAATTGATCCGCCTGCATTAAAAAATACACGCATATGATTTTCGCCGCTTATTACGGTTGTTGAACCGTCACCGTTTGTGACCGAATATCCGCCAAATGTAACTGTAAAGATATGATTGATATCATCTGACCATGAAGAAGATCTTGAACTTTCTGTTCCTGACTGCAAGCCTAATTCACCTGCGTCAACATTTAACCTTGCCGCTTGACAAGTATTACTTAATGTTTCGTATTGTGCATAACCTTTTTTAGATGTTGCGTTACTATCCTCTACAGTATCTCCAACAACAGGTACAACGATCTCTGTTGGTGTAGAACCTGTTTGGTGAATTCTACATTTTACCATGTCATTATATAAAGCTAACATGTGAGTTGCAGTGATATTAGTTCCTGCTGAGACTGTAGAACTTTGAACTGCTTGACCGTATCCTTCGTCACCAGCTCCTAGTCCTAGGACTGCGGCTATTCTTGCACGGATAATATTATATCTTGCCGCCGTAATTGTATCGCCTACTGCCATCTTACTTCCTTTATTTTATAACTTCAAAATACATTCAACTAATGTCTCTTCGTGCCTGTCGTTGCTTTCAAGAGCAATACCAATCATGTCTCCTTTTCCTTCAACACTTGCTGTACCGTTCTCTGCTACATGCACAGGCTCCCCTTTATTTACCGGACCTGTGATCCTTACTGGCACTCTTCCGACTAAGGCTACGGCTTGTCCTTCTGCTTCTGAGTTCATCAAGTAGGCAGGTTTAGTACTAATTACACCAATACAGATGCCATGTTCATTTTCACATGCTGTTGCTTCTGCATCTCCGCCTATCATCATTAATGTTCCAACTGGATATTCTTTATCTGTTACGTATTTTTCAGCCAAGTCAGCGTATCTTGCACTTGTTGATGTACCGTTAAATACGTTTGCCGCTAAATTACCACTTGAATCTCTTACTGCAACAGTATTATTTGTTGCATTTACGTCACCTGTTCTATAATTGGCTCCTACTTGTAGGTTAATTGCGTTTGTAGCCAACCCATTAAAGTTGGTAGCATATATATTACGCCATTTATAGTTTACATCACCTATATCAAATGTTGTAGTTGTAACAGGAATAAGTCCAGTTGCTTGGAATTCTGCAACTTCTGTTGCTACACCACCTGATGATTTAACCTTAAATTTAATTTTTGTACCTGTGGTATTTTCAATTAAACCTTGATCTCCATTTTCAATGGAAATTTTAAGATCGTTCGCCGCTCCAACAGTCAATCCGTCATCTGCTAATCTAACTGTGCTTGTAAAGTTTGCATTTCCTGCAATAGCGTAATCACTTGCAGGTAATCCATTTAACTTTTCTGCGTTTGTTGCAGTACCATGGAATCTATGAGCTGTCGCTGTAACACCATTAGTGGCCGCTGTTGTATTTCTAAGTGTAACACCTTGTCTAATTACATCAAATCCTGTAATTACGTTGTTTGGATCTGTTGAATCGATTGTGAATTCTGCGTTACTTACAACAAATACAACTCCATCTTCAACTGTACCTTTAATAATAGTTCTGTTTACCTGGTTACTGTCACGTACAATTCCAGTGACCATTGCAGAAACTGTTTCACCAATTGATTGTGGACCGATTAGGACAAATCCACCGTTTGCGTTTTGTGCATATAATTGGTTGTTGTTTGTATCCCACCAAAAATCACCTGTTGTTAAACCAACCGGTTGTGTTGTGGATACTTCTGCTCCACCTGTAGTTCTGAATTTAGTTCCGTCGTAAAATTTAAGTTTTTTTACTGCACTATCAAACCAAATCTGTCCTGACAACGGACTTGCAGGTTGGTTTGCACTTGAAAAATTCTCAAGCAAATGGACAAAGTTTTCGTTTTGTATTTCCCCATAACCAGCATAGTTTTTACCAACTAATTTAAGCGTTGTGCTTTGGTCAATAGTTCCATCTTCAACCGAAGTTAACTGTGTGCCATTCGTTAAATTTATTATGTACGCCATTTATTAACCCCTAATCGTGTGTTACATGTATTTATACTAAATTGCCCGGAGTTAGGTCTTGCACATAGCCCCAAGCGCCGTTCGTTACCCTAAATAATTTCAATGATCTTGCTACTGTTGACGTAATTGCACCAGTAACATCGTTAAATGTAGCATCACCAATAACAGATGCTGACCCATCATCATTTCCACTACCGTCTAATTTCTGCACAACTTCCAAATCTTTGTTGAAACTTGCATTTAAGTTAGCCGCAGAAAGCGTTGCTGTTGCACCTACAGTGGATGTACAGTGAACTCTTGCTTCAGTTCCGTTTCTTTTATTGACTGCTGGAGCAATATCATTAATAATTGTACTAATGTTTTGATGTAATGTTGCTCCTGTACCCAATCCTGTAATATCTAATGTAAGTGGTAATACTTCTAAATCAATTCTGCTGTCAACATAGTTCTTTGTAGCAACATCTTGGTCTGCTACAGGATCTGCAACGTTTTTCAACCTAACTTGATTTACAAAATTCATAGGACCAGCCAAAGTTAAAGCTAATCCATTGCCGCCTAAGTCTGTGCTTCCGGTTGTAATTCCTACTCCGCCTGTAAAACTGATGTTTCCAATGTTTGCTGAAGTCAAATTACCAATTGATGTAATACCAGGAGCACTTGTTCCATCAAGAACATCTATTCCATTATATTTTAATTTCGCTGTCCCTGTAAGATTAACACTTACATTAGATGTCCAAGCGTTAGTTGCTGTTCTCCATAGGAATTCTTTATTGCCTTGTGAAGATTCTACTGTAATACCTGCTTCATCTACACCAGCATCATCTAAAAGTGTGCTATCGTCACCTCGAGCAAGTTGAATTTGCTTATCTCTTACCCTTAAAGTGTCAACATCAATAATTGTTTGTGTACCGTTTACAGTTAAATTACCAGTAATGTTTACGTCACCTCCAACATCTAAGGTTGCTGTTGGACTTGTGTTGAAAATACCAACTCTACCTTCAGTGGATTTGATTGTAATACTATCTCTTTTTCCTAAACTGGTTGTCATTCTTAATGTGTAGTCTTCACCACTAACATTATTTTCTGCAACAACACCGATGTTTGTAACTTTTATCACATGATTGTCTGTCAATCCAACAGTAAGTCCGTTATTGTTTCTTACAGTTAAAGCACCACTTGTTGAATCATCCGAGTCACTTGCTAAAAATTGTCCAGCTGTTCTAACATTACCTTGTTGGTCAACCAATGATTCTGTTTTAGTTGCTGTACCTGCAAAAACAAAATCTGTATCTACAACATTAAATCCTTTTACTACGTTTCCTGTAAATCCTGGAATTGTATCAATGTTCTGCGGTTCAAACGAAATTTTACTCCACAGTCCAACAAGTGTTCCGCCAACCCAGTATTTTACAATAGTTCTACTTGTTCCAGTTGCATCTAATACAGTTACAACCTGTGGTCCTGAGCGTCCTTGGAAAGCATTGTAAATAGGACCTGCTAATTCTAAATCTGTACCATCAAAGAAGTACATCTGGTTTTCTTCATTGTTAATCCAAAGGTCACCAGCCACCATTGTTGGTTGTGTTGGTCCAACAATTGGTCCACCACCTGTTGTCCAGGCAGTTCCTGTGTAAACTTTAAGCCTTGAAGAAGCAGTATCCCACCAAATTTGTCCTGCTAACGGATTTGAAGGAGCACTTGCATTTGCAAAGTTTTCCAACATCTTAACAAAGTTTTCGTTTATTGCTTCACCAAATCCTGAATAATTTTTTCCAATAAGTGTAATATCAGTTGACGCTGTATCAATTTGTCCGTCTGCAAGATTTACAAGTAAAGCACCGCTTGTTTTATTAATTTGATATGCCATTAGCCCCCAACTCCTGTGTAAATTATATATTTCACTGTTAAGAACGGGTTCATAACATTATACGGAGTGCCAAGTTCTGTAATATCAAATGTTTCAAATTCTTCTATTCCAGTATTTTGATTGTATGCAATGTTACGTCTGTTCAACACACCTCCTGATGAAGTTCTTGCTTGCCCTGCTCCTGTTCCTGTAGGTGCATCGTATACAATAGTGTCTGCGTCTTGTTGTGTTCCACTGTCGTCAAGTATAACATAAAATTGTGCACCTTTTGGTGATCTTAAATCGTGTTCATGTTCTGGTAAGTTTTTAACATCAATTGCTCTACTTTCAACACCAGAACCAAGTCCAACCGTATCAGCGTTGACATCAGTTACTCTGTTAGCACTTGATCCGCCCATGTTATCTGCGCCAAGTGGAAATCTACCTCTAAAGTCAGGAAGTCCGAAGAAACCTGAAGCAACTTGGCTTTGGTCTTTAAATTGATACTGGATAACATTATATAGACTCAAGTAATCAGCAATTCTCACTTCTGTACCATCACAAAGTAACCATCCTGCAGGTGTGCTTACACCACCAAATGGAACAATAGTTCCTACAGGAATGACTGGTACTGAACTAACCAACGCTTGTTGAGATATTTTAAATACACCTGTCTCATCACCTGAAATTCTATTAATAATAATTTCATCATCATTGTTTGGTAATGAAGCTAAATTTTTGTCTGCAATAAAAGTGTTACTAATTTGTGTTGTGAAAACTTTTGTAGTACCACCTGTTTGACCGTCAAATGTAATCTGATTAGAACTTACGTCTCCTGAAATTTCAAATGTGCTTGCACTTGTAAGTTTATTTGCAGTTGCCGCGCCACCTGTAACTGTACCAGTAATGTTACCAATTAGGTTACCTCTAAATTCAACTGCATGTACTTGTGACCATCTTGCATCACTAGACCCTAGACTGTGCGTTTGTGTTGCACTCGGTAACACAGATCCTGTGGTGCTTGTGCCAGCAACATTTAAATCAGTACCTACAAATAATTTTTTAGCAATTCCAACACCGCCTGATATTTTTACAGAACCAGTTCCTATACTTGCACTATCTGTTGTACCTTGTACAATTAGGTTGTTACTTGTTTGAATAGAACCTGCAACATCTAATGCTTCTGCAGGTGATAATGTATTAATTCCAACTTTTTCAGTTGAATCAATTCTAATTACATTTGCTTGCGTACCTAGATTGTTTACCTTAAAGTCAATAGGAGCACCTGAAGTAAGGTTTGTAATGACTCCTGACGTGCCTTGAACGTCAAGTGTTACAATAGCATCCTGTCCAACTTGAATACCTTTGTTGTTGCTAATGGTAATTTGTTCTGTCGATGTGCTTGCTACATCGCCTCTTAAAAAGTTTGAAGATGCAACAGAAACTCCGCCAATAACAAGATTTTCTGCTTTCTCACTTGTACCTAAATATTTTCCAATTCCTGCTCCACCAATATCAGCACTAGATAAGTTTAATCCTGGCTGTATTATGTTAAAGCCGACAATAGTTGATTTTGGTTGAAAGTTTTTAGTTGAATAAATTGCAACAGGATTACCACCTACTTCAATTTGTAATACTGTATAGTTGATTTCATCTTTACCTGTAACAATCACAGGCTTTGCTCCAGTAAGCAAACCATCACTGTATTCTGGACCTACAAGTGTCCATCCAGAACCTGTAAAGATATAAAGCTGATTATTGTCTGTGTCTGACCAAAGGTCTCCTGTCAATGCTGATGCAACATCAGGAGCAGTGTTTCCTTTTTTAAGTCCACTTGCGTTAATCCAACCTGTACCGTCATACAATTTTAATGTGTTTACACCAGTTGAACTATCATACCATAATTGTCCTTGTACTGGATTTCTAGGTGCCGCATTATTTGCAAAATTTTCTAATAAGTGTAAGAAACTTTCTGCAATGACAGATCCATAACTTGTTGTATTTCTTCCAGGTATGTCTAAACTGGTAGCTTGGTTGATTGTACTATCTTCAATTGATATAGTACCTTTGTTGCTGTCTGAGTAATTTATAGTATAAGCCATTATTCATTAAATCCTGATAAACTTTGTACTCTAACAGTATAATCAATCTGTACCAGACGATTCAAACTCTTTTGTACTGGGTGGAAAATTACGTGAGTCAACAGTCTTCCTTGCCCTGATGGACTGTAACTTACTAAACCTAATTCATCAAACACATATAAACTATTTGAGTTTGTAGCATTATCAATAGCATCTTGTCCTTGTGGCTCTCCGTAATCAAGCAAACAGCTAACAAGAATATCAGTATAGTTTGTTCCGCTTACATGTCTAGATTCTATCTTATTACGAGCAGGGTCTGTGTTGTTAACGCTTCTATCATCTACAACCTTAATATATGTTTGGTTGTACAAACTTGCATTTGTACCAGTTGAGTTTGGTGTTAGGTAGGTAATAATACCTGTAGGATCGATACTTGTACCACCGTTACCAAATGCCATCTGATAGATAAATCCTTCTCCAGCGTTTGCTAAACTTTCCGCTAAAGATATACTCATGTTTTCATAGTGAATTGCGTTACGCTTATTCACTAATATTTCACCTGTTTCAGGGTTATGAATTTTTATATGTCCTTGGAGTAAAACTCCGTTTTGTTCTTTTAAATTATCGATCATAATGTTTTCCTACAACTGTATTTATTTTGGTAGCTCCACCTTTTCTGCCTTAAAGAAACGTGCTACCAAACTTTCCGAATCATTAAGTGAAACTCCAGGATCTGCCCATAAAGTGCCCTGTCTACGTATTATTTGTATCTTAACACCCGATGCTGGTGTATTTAACAAAGTTACAAATGGTGTATTTCCTGTAACTGAAAATTCTGCTGGAGCATTAACATCTGCTTCTGGACTATCCTGATCTTTTGTTGCATCAAATAACTGTATTGCCGTCTTTCTTAGACGCTTACCAGCTACAAATATTTCAAATTCATTTACAGATTTTGGAGTAAATCCTAACTCAAATACACTGGTTGATCCGTCTCCTACAAGGGTATTTGTAATAGTTTTATCAGCATACGGTGCAGTCTGTTGAATTCCTTGATTATACACATCACTTCCTGCAAAATGAACTTCAGGTGCGCCTGTGCCGAATGTAGCTCTTTGTAACTGTCTTAGAGTGTTGCCTTGTCTGATTAAGAATTCAATTCTTTCACCGTTTATAAACACAATCCCTGGAATACTGCTATTCTTATCAGGAGAGCTAATTGTGCTTGCATCATCTAAAACAATTTCTTTATCTGTAACAAGAAGATCTTTTGCAAGTTTTAAAGGTGCAATGTCACCTAATCGTTTGTAAATATTTCTGTTCAAGATATCTTTGAATTGACTAAATCCAAATTTAGGTTCAGTTGGTCCTGATGCACTAAACTGTATCAATTCAATTACGTCATTATCTGCAAATGATCCGTTATACTTAATAAATTTCTTATCATCTGTCAATTTGTAATCTACACTTGGTGTTTTTAATATGCCGTTTACTATTACCCAAACAAACTGTGCGTCAATTGCTGGATTTCTTAATTTTACCAAACCAGCTTTTAAATGATTATACTGTATATGATCATCTGATCCAACACTTAACGTTGATCTCGCAACAACATCATAGTTGAGTCTTTCAAAGTCCATGTAATCGTGTTTATTAAATGTGTATACAGTAAGTTTTTCGCCATTGCCTGGTGCAGTCTTTAATTGCAATACATTTCCACTATCTACCCATGTGTTATTATTATTGATAACTTGAACGCTTCCAAAAGCATATTCACCATCTGTTCTGATAAAGACTTCTAGTTTATCCCCTGGCTGTCCTATACCTGGTTCAAGTATCAAAGAGCTGTTAGCAGGTCTTATATTGTATTCAGTAGCAATCAATAACACTTTACCGTTTAAAAGGACAAGTACATCAGTATTATCAAAACTACCTATTGGGCGTTGCCATATTTCTAAGAAGTATTCTTTTACACCGTCCTCTACAATAAATTGTTGATTGTAACCAGGATTTAAAATTTTGTTTCCTTGTTTTACAATTACGTTATGGCTGTTAGGTAATGCACTATAAGGTGTTTTAGCTAAAGTGAAATTAAGTGTGGAACCATCTCCTTCAAATTCTTGTGTTTCAATTTTACTAAAGCTATCAGCTTTGCTGTATACTGCAAAATTAATAACGCTTTGATCCGCTGGCGGACTACCAAAGAATAGTACAGCTTTTGTATCTTCAGCACCACTATCATCGCTTGCGATTAAAACAGATTCAACTACTTTACCATCTACTGTTGCATAGTAATCAAGGTTTGGTGACCATCTTGCTTTAGTTACGTATTGTACAGAGCATCCATCACCTATAAATTCTTCAAACTCAACTATGTTTTCACCATTACCGCTTACGCTAATGATGTTTACAAATGTACTTGCTCCCGGAGCATTTAAAAATTTTACTTTCTTTAGTCTATAATCTACTCTGTAAGTGTTTTTGTTTTGAATAATATCATCAAGACGTACAATTAATCCTTCTTCGTTTTGTGGTTGGATTCCAAAACTAAATTCAACCTGTGTTCCGTCTGCGTTATATGAATTACTGGATAGGATACTTCCTCCTTTTCCTTGTCTATGGAATACTTTAATATCAACAGTATCTAAAACTTGCCCTGGAACTTGTTCTTCTGGTCCTTTAGATGTTGTTGGAGTTACAAACCCATCTCCATCTACAACGATTTCTTCTGGATTAACACCTTTTGCTGTGAAGAATTGTAAATCTCCCCCACTTAAAATTGTATCATAGGATCTCGGGTCAGGTAAAAACGCTCCATCAGATGTTGTTTTTCTAAACACCACAACATCATTTGCTACAAATTTTTGCACATCATTTGTAATTGTTATTGTTGTTTGGCCTGCACCGACTATGCTTTGTAACACTGCATTGGTGTTAGTTTGTGCGTTTGTGCCAAAGTTAGGATCATCAATTCTTGTTCCGTTTAGATACACATTATACACAACGCCATTTGCTAGAGGTTTACTTAATGTGAATACTTCAGTGCTTCCATCCATTTGGAATATTTCGTCATCAAACTCTGTGTCAAATGTATCATATGTATCTGTAAACCAACCATCGGAATCCCAACCAGTACCTGATCCAAAGCTGTAGCTACTTACTTCAACTCCTCCATAGTCAATTCCGTCTAACAGTTGACCTAGGTCGTTACCATACATTCCTGTTGCAGGATTATAGTAAAGATTAATTCTATCCTGTGCTTGTAACAAGTCAGGTGCCTTATCATAAGACACTACAATATTTTGTCCTGCTTTTAGCGGATTAGTAAATGTTATTCTTCCTTTAAATCTTGTATGATCTTTTGTAGTATCTTTTACATTTTCAAATTTATATTCACTTCTTAAGCTATCTAATCCATCAACCGTTACAGAAATCCTTGTTGATTTCAATTGCACAGGCCATTTCAAATCAAATATTTGTTGATTAATAGTACTGACAAAAGTTTGTGTTTCAGTTAATTGGCTAAACAGGTACGCACCAGTTACCCTATCAAACTTGCAAACCACATGCATAGCTCTAGCTTTACCTTTGCCTAATACAGGACTTAATCTACCTGCTGTTCCACCGTCTTCAATTGATCCTATAATTTCAATCTTAGGCTGTGATAGATAACCACTTCCAGGTTTGGTAACCTCAATAGATGTAAGTCTTCCATTTGTTCCAATGAATGCTTGGGCTTGAGCTCCTGTGCCGCCGCCACCTGTAATTTTAATCTCTGGTGCTATTGTATAACCACTTCCAGGATCAGCAATAGTTAAATCTGTAAGTTCAAAACCAACGTTGTCTGCCCAATGTTTACTAGGAAACTTTGTAATTTCAGATATACCTGATACAATAGTATCATCTAAAATTTGTACACTTTGCGGAATAATTTTTCCTGCATCAGCATTGTAAACCGGAGGTAAATCGAAATCTGTTATCACAGAAGAAGAAGGATCAATTTTTTCATAGGAACTTAGATATTCACGTATCTTAGTTTTATATGGTTTGACTTCTTCAATGTAATTTTGATAACTTGCTAAATTATCGTTTTGGAATGTTACTTTTTGTTTTAACTCACCAATGTTATGTTTTGCTTTTATGAAACTTGTTTTAAACATCCAATCTACGTTTGGTTGTTCAGCTAATACATATCTTAAACTTGCAAAAAATAATTCGTTCCATTTATTTGCAAGATCGTCTATAAACAGTTTATTCTTAATTGTATTGATTACAATTCTAAATTCTTCTACTGGCTCTGTATCATAAAATATTTTATCAAAACTTGCACCATCGTAAGCAATGTTTTCACTTGAAGTGTCATATAAAGAATTTAAAAACTCTATCGTTCCGTTTTGTCTACCTATAGTATCATAATTTACTGTATAGTCTGACGTGTCTTGATTATCTTTTTTCTGTAGTAATAACCAGCCACCTGTACCAACATTGGCAATTTTGACTACATCGCCAATGCTATCGTCTAATCCAGAAAGTTCATAGCTAGAATTAATTTGATATGAAATAGGTGTAAACTTATTATATCCTGCTTTATACCAGTCAATATATTTCCAGTACATATTTGCATCATAGGCTTGCGTTAATGATCTTTGCCATTCTGATCCTGTCCATGAGAATATAGCCCACTTACCTCCAACAGTTTCATCATTTTTAACAAGGACACCAAACTGTCTGATGCTTATCGAAACATTAGAAGTATAATTTTGTCCTGCATTAATAATTGTTGCATTGTTTATAGATCCGTTTGCATCTAAGCTGAAAGATATTTCTGCACCTGTTCCGCGTGAATCAGATATAGTATAAGTTGGTGGATTTATATAACCTGTACCGCCATCGTTAATTAACACGTTGATAATATTTCCATTTTCAACTTCTAATGAAACACTTGCTCTTCTGAGCCTTGCTACACTTACAAAGGAAAGTTCAGCAAAAGTATCACTTGTTGTATCAAATCTTCCTTCTGCTACTGTAGGTAGCGGATCTATTTTTGTTAAATCAGTTAAGTCCTTATCATCAACAATAAGTTCATTTTTAAGTGTTTTGTTTACACGTTCAATAAACTGTTTTCTTGCTTCTGTTTTATTAATAAACCAACTTTGCCTAGGTTCATTCAAATTTCCATACTTTTGTCTTATTGGTAAATTGATATCAGGTACAGGTCTATCATTTTTATCAAAGCCTACTAAACTGTCATACCATTTTTGTTCAATATCAGCGTTAGGAATACTTGTTGCTAATCCATCGGAAATAACTTGATATTCGTTATGAGTATTTTGTTCTTGATTTTCTATAGTCCACCAATTAAAACTTACACCTACATTTTTATCTTGCATAAATGCTTGACAATTATATAAACTAAATCTATTTGATCCTAATGGTGCTAAAAATCTTGTGCCTGCTGTTGCAGGATCTGATATAGCTTGTGCAATGTTAAAGCCACTTGTACGTCTTGTTTCTATTGCAGGTAATGTTGTCTTATCTTTTACCCAATAATAGTAATAAGTTGTAAAGGTTTGTGTTGCTGTGTCGTATTTTCTTCTGACACTATATGCGTTATCACCATATTTTGTTGTTCCACTAATACCCTTTGTTAAACCTGATTCAGTACCAGCTTGTGTATCCCATTCACTTGGCAATAAGGTTGATTCAACCCATTCATAAACGTCCACTGTTGATCCAGGAAATAATTTATTAAAGTTTTGTGTCGACTCAATAATATCACCTTGATGGAAATTAATGAATTTGGCACTTCCTATATCCCACCATACTTTTCCTATCCATTTTTCTGCTGTGTAGTCTAAAGCCTGTGCTACAATTCCTGCTTCACTGCTTACACTGTAACTTGCAGGGTCGTAACTTGTTTTAAAATCTATTTCTTGATCAGCTATGCCAGAAATTTTTCCTTGTAATGGATCAATATAATCTAGATAAGTTACAAGACTGTTGTCTGTTTTATTAAACAGATATACACCTTTTAATTTTGATACATCGACTGGATCTACAGGACTTCTTGCAACTGACCAATTTTGTACACCTTGTGGTTTTCTATATTCTGCAACAACACCTCTGTCTATACTATTTGTAAGAGACACTTGCTGTTTAGGTAAACCTAAATATATATGATTGCCCATGACTTTCATTATGTTACCAAAATCCGCTGTATCAACATTATAAGCAAAATCCTGTGCGTAAAGTAAAGTATCATTAATTGTTTCATAAATGCTTACTAATCCGCTATCATTGTCAATCAACTTAAATTGTGTAGCTTTGTTATCAAAGATAGTTTGAGAATTATCAAATGTTGTTACAGTTTCTAAATCTCCTCCTCTAGAACAAATTGCCAATGTATTTCCGTCAAAATCTATTTCATGTCCAAACTGAGTATTAGGTTTTGTATCTCTCGGCCTAATGGTTTGTCTATATGAGAACGTAGTGCCATTTTGCACATATATGTATACACAGCCGCCGCCTGGTGTAAGGTCGCTATTTAGAGGTGCACCTACTGCAATTTTTTTACCGTCATTTGAAATTGCTATTGAATTACCAAAATCTTCAAACTGATTGAAAGGTTCAAGTATTTGACTATATGTATATTGGTCATTTACTCTTCTATACACTACGACTTTTACATTAGGTAAAGAACTATCAACTGCTTCGCCAGGTGGATATAAAAGAGATCCATCAGAGCTATCTAATTCGTATGTGCTTGTATACATAGTTGAAGCAATTAAGACATCACCTTTTTTATCTACATCAAAGTTTTCTCCGAAAGCTTCTAATTTGTTTTGTTCTAAAGTGCTTGTGTTTAATGAAAAATTAGTATCATTAGGAACATATCCTAATAAATCCAAACCACTTGTTTTTTGTGTCCACAATGCTGGATTAAATGTACCAGGTACAAGATTTGTATTTGCTTCGTAAATCTCGTTTCCTACTCTAACAAGCTCTCCTTCAAAGTATGTTGCTGATGTTCTATGGAACCCTCTAAAGTTTCTATCAATTCCTAAAGCCCAATCTTCAGTTGCGTTTTTCTCAATTATATAAATTCTACCTTGGTTATGCTCAGTTCCGTCACCTTTCGCATGTACAAAAAGTTTGTAAGAATCTGCTCCTGTTTCTCTAAACTCTACTTTATTTCCTAAACGCCTTCCAGAAGCGGCATTAGGCACAGTGAAATAATTTTGTAATTGATATGTTGATCCTCTTTTTTCGTAAATTGCAAAAGCACCTTGTGCATCCATATTTTCTGCGGCTGGTTCTCCTGCGGCACTTAACGGAATGTTGTATACCCTTGTCCAATCTAAATTTAAAGGTCCTGGAGGATTTGCACTATCTGTTATGCCATCTATGTTGCTAGAAGCATAAATCCAATACTCTGTATCCTGTACGTAACTATTTCCAGCTGGTATTGCAATATTAGTTGCATTTCTAATTACTACTAATCCACCTGATACGTTATTTTCAACATGGGTATTATTGATAGGTCCTACAGTTCGTACTGTAGAATCATTTTCAAAAAATGTTACACTACTTGCTTCGCCGAAATCACTTCCTTTCGACCAGGTGCCATTTCTATTTTTAAGGAAAAATCTTGCAACCGCAAACTGTCTTTGTATGTAAGCAACTTCAGCAGTTGATCCTGTAGCTGTGTCCGTGAGTGTATCTCCTACATTAGGTAAGAACGGATCTCCATTTAAATCAAAGTTAGTTAGTCTAACATCAACCCAACCATTCCATTTATCTAAAATTGTGTGTTCAGTGTTGTTTACATAGTCGTATGTAAGACCTATTGCTGAAGGATCTTGCCTTGTTCCGCTTACGTAAGTGTCCGAAACCCATGTTCTAATTTTATTACCAACTTGTAATTGTGCATATTGAGTTGCATCTGTTCTGATGAACCATCTATCATCAAGAATGTTTATCTCAGTTGCTCCTTGCTGGTGACTTAAAACACCATAGTAACTTACCCTTGTAGGATTAGATATTATATCTTCATTTTGTTTCGTATCTAAAATATTGTTGAATATAGGAGTTGGAGGTGTGCCTCCTTCTAATGTAATATCTGTAACTACAAGGTTTGGTTTAGTTTCTTTTATATTTGTTGAATTAAATGATTGTCCTACATTAATATACCACCAACCTGCATGATAATTATCATTTATATTATTAATGGCCGTGTAAGTACCAATAGTAATATTGTTTTGTGCTATTGTGCCTGACGTTGATAAATTTCCGTTAACGTTGTTTAGGTATAAAATTAATCTATTGTCATTATCAATAAATCTATATTGAACATTGGCTCTAGCAGTTTCAGTAGTAATTTCATCTCCTACTTCTGGTGTGGCCAATGCAGAAATAATTTCAACAACCATTTGAACCTTACCAGCAATAACGTGTTGTCCATTTATGAAACTTTGGTTCATCACTGCATCGCCATTAAAAGGTTGTACTCCTGCTGTAGATAATGATGTGAATTGATTCCATTTTAATGTTAATATGTCTCCCGGTTTTGTACCTTCCCATTGTTCTTTTTCTGCACGTATCAAAATATGATCAGTTGCAGAATTAGGCATTGCATAATTTCCACGCATCATAAAGACTGTTTCAGGATAAGAACTTGATGTAGTGTCATAATCATCTGAAATACTTTGTTGATTTGAAGCGTGACTTTGGAAATTTTGTACAGCATCTGCTTCTATAGGACGTTTTGCTCTCCATAGCTGATCACTATATAAAACAATATCACCAGTTGCGTATGTTTTTGTGTTTACGTAATCACCTTTAAGTTTAGATTTTACATTTGATGCATTAGGTGATCCAATTGCCAGATATTTTCCGTCTGGACTCAAAGCGGCACTTGTACCAAATCCGCCATTACTATCATACAAAAATGCCTGTTCATCTATCTGTTGTAAAAGTCCTACTTCAGTATTGTCACTTGGTCTAGTAAAGATGTAAACACTACCATTTAAATCTTTAGGAGCAGTAATAGCCACTGTGTTGTTATTTTCTGTTACCGATACGCTAGAACCAAAATCCTTTTGTGTGCTATCTAGTAATCCAGCAGTAGTGTTAATGATGTTTGGCTTTAATTCATATACCTGTTTACTTTTTAATACTGTCCATTTACCTGTATCGTCATCATCAACCCAGATAGTCTGTCCTGTTGGTAAATCGCCAACAATAGTAAACGGTGTTACATCTGATTCTTGTATGTTTGCGTTAGCTTCGGTTAAATTTGCAACTCTTACTTTTTTGAAATATGTTAAGAATCCTTCTCCATCATATTTGTCTTCCTCAGTTTGAGGGACATCTTCTACAGAGTTACATGATAACACATTTAATTCTACTTTGTTAACAGTAAAGAAGCCATTGTTTTCATCTCCTACTTCTTTGATACCAATAATATCTCCAGCTTCAAAATTAGGTTCTGAATTAAGCGTAATTTTAAATACATTGTTTTCACTTTTTCCAACACTTTGTATCTTAAATGCACTTCCTACATACTTGTAAACTGACCAAGTTGTTTGGTTCTTTTCTAACGCTGTCCAAATATACTGTCCTGCTTGCAGTGTATCAATATTTTGATTCAATATATCATTGTAATTTAAAACACTGGTATACACATCTGATGGATTAACATATCCTGCCGATGGAACAAAAATGTTTTCGTCGTTGAAATGTTTTGTTGGTAAAGGTTTATGATCATAATTTTTTGACTTCACATAAACATTATTTCTATCGATACCAATAATTAAAGAAGTATCTTTAGGATTTACTACATCGACCAATTCTACTGGCTGTGGTTCTAATCTATAATTTTGTTCGTCTAGTAAAACTTCAAATGTGTCATCACCTTCTGTTGCGCCATATCTTCCTACACGTACAGCCCATTCTTCAAAGAATTCTATGCTATCTTTGTTTGCACTTCCTAATTTGTCAAATAATTTATTTAGAACATTTTTGGTACCTCTATCCTGTATCATGCCTTGATAAAATTTATACTGGCTTACATCATCAGGAATAATATTTTCTAAATATTTCCTTTTCTGATATCCTGTCAAATGCTGTGCAAGTTTTTGCTGTTCAACATCAAAATTATCAGAATCTAGATCGTAGAAATCCTCAAACTGTTTTGCTTTGTAATCCCAATTAGGAAGTAATGCAGATTCAGGTTTGCCTCCTAAACGTACATAAGCACTGTCGTTAAAGCTATCGGCTCCTGCTATGTTCCTATTTGCAACATAATAGTATTGCTTGTATTTGACAAGATCTCCTATCTTGTAATCTTGCCATTGAGTCCATTCATTAATTACAGAATCAGAAAATATAAAGCCAGGAACATTTAATCCTCCGTTCCATCCATCACTTCTGTATCCTTTTACTTTAATTCTTTCCTGTCTATAGCCTTGCGGTCGTGTATAAATTTTATCATTGAATACAGTTTCGTTGTCTATGACTATGGCATGTTCTGTCTGGATTGTAGGAATTTTTAAATGGTATATTCCTTCTTGTGTGTTTTTTACATATATTCCGAAGTCGTTGGTATTGTCTCGTTCTGTGGTTGCAAAATCAGCAAGCAATCTTTTTCCGTCTGCCTTTAGTAAACTATAATCATAAAAATTATTGTAAATGTCATCTACAACTGCATATGGATTACTAAAAGCAATCTGTCTAGCACTAGGACTTAATGTTAAAACAGCACCACTATCCCAGTTTTGTGTTGTCCAGAACATAAACTCTTTGGCACTTAACTTCCAATCTTCTATTTCTTGTAAGGTTTGATTATAAGTCTCAAATAAGAATCCAGTTTGTTTTAGGTATTGCTGGTATCCTAAAATAAAATCTACCACATCTTGCACTTCTGTATATACGGTTCCGTACGGCACATCAAATTGTACTGTGTCAAAACTATTTGCAAAAGTAGCATTTGCTCCGCCTTCTGTAGGAAGGTCTGCCATTTGTTGGAAATTATCAGGATTAAAATTATCACTGGCTGTATGCCCAACCTTTACTCTGTAATATACACTATTAAAGCTAACAACTTGTCCTGGTTCATAAACCTTTCCTGACGTCCAGGTTAAGAAATTTTCACTTACTCCACCGATGTTAACGACAGGATCATTTGCCTTTTTCATCACCGGAAATGTTCTAAAGACTGGTGTGTCTTTATCATATCCATTTACTTTAAACCCTTGCGGAAGTTTTTCTATTATAATTCCACTGTAAGAAAGGACATTAGTTGGCACACTCTTTGTTAAAATAACTTCATAGTTTTCTTCAGGAATAAAAATATTTCCTTCATTGGTAGGTGTTCTACTATCAAGTATTAATTTAAATTTATTTTTCTGTGTGAATCCTCCAATTTTAGATCCGATCTTATTTTCTATACTTTGTAAATTGTTTTTATATTCTTTAAATTGTAATGTTTCATTTGCTGATAGATAACCTTGAATATAATTTACAAGTCCAGCTGTAAGCACACGAGTTTCTTCAGATGCACTGTTAGGAAATGCCAGCTGTGATAGTTCTATTCTTTTAGAGGTATCTTTATAAACTAATTGTCCTGCAAGATTTCTTACAGTCCTACTTCTATCCCAAGCAAGGCCATAATACTGTGCTGGCTGTAATAAACTCCAAGCTCTAACTAAAGCAAAAGGATAATGAGAACTGCGTCTCCAAGCAGTTTCTACTGGACCTTCATCACCAAACTTAAAGTCATATACGTAAGTGCTATCTAAACCGCCTCTTGCATATCCAACTTCTGCAGGACTAACAAGATTTCCTTGTTTATCAACAGGAATATATTTTAAAATATCTGCATTTTTATATTTGTTCCTATACGTAATCTTCTTATTAGGTTCTCTAACGATACCTTTACTCAAATCCTGCCACAACAGTGTGTTATTTTTTGTGTACGGTGCAGGTCCGTATACAGTATCAAACCAACTAGGCTTGATCTTTAAACCTAAACACTCCCAAGGGTGTGTATGAGGTCTATCGGTATTATATAGATCCTTATAAATTGCTCTCCAAAAACCTGCCAAAGGTTTATCATATGGATTGCCAAAGTATGAGTAGTTGTAAGTAAAACTATTTCCTCTTGTGAATACGTCATTTTTTGTATAATCAGGAACACCTACTGTTTCTAGCCAAGTATTAAACTCTGCTATGATTACATTAGCAATTTTTTGTCTTGTAAAACCTGTTGATCTAAAGTCTGATTCTATAAAATCAGCTAGGTCAACAATTGATTCATCGTAATCTTGCTTTAAATTATTGTAAATTCTTTTTTCAAATTCAAGTAAGAGTCTATCTCTATAATCACCAAAACATTTCCATATTGACCCGTCGTGCCCTTGTAAGACTGGTTGTGCCGCATTCCATTCGGTAAACTCAGTTGTATCGCCTGTAGCATGATTCATAGAAGAATTTGGCATGAAGAATACTCTGTTGTAACCGTTAAAAGTATGCGTATGGGCTAATCCTGTACCACCATTTACTCTATCATAAGCCTGAGCAGATACTTCATCAGTGAACACTGGATAGAACCAACCTAGTTTGTCTTTATATCCTTTGGTTGTTATAGAATCAATACCATAAATTTTGTAAGGTCCTGTACTATCAGGAACTGCACTAATATACGTGTCATCAAGATAAATTTCTGGTTCATATTTAGGATACAAACCTAGTTTTGTAGGAGTTGGTGGTATCCAACAACCATCAGTAGTTTCGTATTCTACTATCTTTACTTTCTGTCCTGCAACCAAAGGTTTTGTAATGTTGATAAAACCGTCTGTACTAATTGCATAATCTTTGTCTTTTATTAGTTGCATTTCGTCTAAGTATATTAGACAAGCATTTTCATTTAGCTCAGTAAAAGATACACTTCTTGTTAAACTAAAAATATTTTGTGTTGAATCTTCTATTTCATATTCTTGGATATTATCGCCACCAAAAGGTACCATGTCACTAAAATAAAATGCATCATTTTTATTTTTTGTTTTTGTAAGCTCTAAAAGTATCTTATCAACATGGACTTTATCACTTCCTTCAAATCCTAATTCATTTGCAATTCTAAGAAATTCTCTCTTGAATTTGATATATTCGTTTCCAGAAAACTGAATAGCTTTTGGCATGTTGTAATCTTTTGTTGTAAGATTATATAATGCAAGATTAATTGGTCCAGAATGTTGTACAAATCTTAATCCAAATTGAGATACTTGTCCTAAATCTCTTAAATTTCCTACTCCTGGAAACACACCAGTGAAGTCGTCATTGTTATCAACTATGCTGTTGACATGATCTAAAACTTCTCCAAAAGTAAAATCAACCACGTTCTCATTCATAGGATTTTTTTCTAGGTTGATCGGAAACTTATAGTAACCTCTATTATTTTTTGGTGTAGCTGTCTTTGTTTCTATTATTACACTTTGCTTCAGTTCTAAATCTTTTACAAACTGTACGTATGCATAACCGTTTTGCCTAAAAATAGTATAATCAGTTTCTTCGTAACATCTTTTGTTATCAAGATATACTTTTATTTTTAAATCATTTAAATCACCACTACGTTGATAACAATCAATTATAAAATTATTTGTTCTAGGACCTGTAACATATTGTAAAATTACTGGTTGCTCTGATTTGGTTGGAGCCTTTTTCCAACCAGATACACTTGTAAATGTTGTTCTATTTGTGTACTTTCTTAAAAGTGCAGTATCAGTTTTTACACTTAATACATTTGTTCCTTGATCATATTGATACGTATCGTTAAGTAAATTGAAATCAAACGTGATATCTCCACTATTTTCTATAGTTCTGTAAGATAACGGAAATCCTAATTCTGTATCATTGGTTCCTTCACCTTGCTTATAAGAAAATATTTTATTACCTTTAAATGTGCTACCATCAATCGCAGATAGCAATGTACCTTCATTGTTGTACATATCAAATAACGGTTGCTGGTTTACACTTGTTTTATCTTGTCCTTGTCTCCAAGTGGTGCCGTTATACCAAAATACCTTACCTTTGAAATTTGTTCCTGATTTAACTTGAACCGTTTGATTTTCTAATGGTGTTGTATCTGTTGTTTCTTTAAGTGCAATCTGATTTGTACCATTGTGATTTATAAATGTAACTGTATAAATTTTACCGTTGACTAATGAATCTGGATCAGCTGTAAACAGAACACGCATTCCTGTAACAAGCTCAGTCCCATCAACAAAATAACCTACTTGTCCTTCTATATCTGAAAAAACATCTTTCGTTACAGTGTCAACTAAATCAACAGACGTTTTTGATTCTGTACCAAAGTTAACTAATTTTAATCCTGCTTCAAATTCAATAATAGGTCTTGTTGCTCTAAAGTTTTGATCAATTTCAACAGGAGTTCCGTTAATAGCGGCAGTCGTTTCTAACACAGACTTGTGTGTCCATAAATTGTATCTGCTCCACTGGTTTCTATCTTTAGATGCTTTGTTAATACAGATGTAATCTTTTTTGTTAGCAAAAGATAAAGCATCATCAAAAGGAACTGCATCAAATGAATTGCCGTCAAATTCTGTTTTGACATCAGCCAAGTATCCTGCACTTACACTTAAATCACCTTCTGAAATTAATTTAATAGAATCTCCAACACCTTCTACATAATATTTTCCTTCTGCGTAACTTGCTGGTGTTACATTGCCAAAAAATTCTACTTTCATTCCATTGGACAATGCATAACCGTTTTGCATTGTATATGTTTTCTTTCCAATGATATCAGCACCTACATCTAAAGATGTATTATCTATAATATTTTTTATTACTATTAATCCAGATGCTTCAATATCGTTTCCATTTACATAATATAAAGTATCAGGTGCTTCTAAATCTATTTCCCAGGTTACTTTTCCTTTTTCTACCTTTTGTTGACTTACTCCTGTATTGTATAAATTTGAATCATCATCCACCTTCACTGAAGTTCTAATTGTAAAAGGCATGTCCTCCGCGTCTATATCAAACGTATATGTCTGGCCTTTGTATAACGTAAGAGTAGGATTAGAAATTGCATTCTCATCTGAAAAGACATAAGAATCGTTATCAACATTAGACTGTTTTTTAACGTTGTAGGTGCTGGTTATATCTCTAGCCGTTCCATATACCGGAATGCTATCAGGTCCAGTAGGAAGCCAATAATATTCTCTAAAGTTAGTAAACTTATCCCAATCAATATGAGGCTCCCAAGCATAATATTCTTGCCCATTTAAAATGCTTTGATTAGTAGTATCTGCATTTCTTATTTTAACAGAATTTACATAGTCTCTATAATCTCTGTAAAATGTAGTTTCGCCTATATTATTTTGAATGGTAGCTACAGGTTCTAATTGATAGTTTTCTCTGTCTGAACTTATTTCAGGAACGTAATTGTCGTCGGCACTAAATGCTTTAGCATCTTTCCTACCAATAAATCCGTCAACCTTTTCAATGACGCCAGGTTGCATCATTTGATCTAGCGTACTACTTAAAAACTTTTTATTAGCAGACGTACGAAAGTATCTTGGTAAAAGAGATGCTACTTCTCTTTTTTCATCTTTGCCTGTTTGAATTGGTTTTTCGTCTTGTGCCATTAGTAACCGTAGCCTCCACCGCCGCCAGAACTACCTCCTCCGCCTGATCCTGATCCGCCTGATCCTGATCCGCCTGAACCACTTGATCCTGAAGATCCACTGCTACTACTTGTTGAAGTAGAAGTAGAAGTAGATGTTGACGTAGAGGTTGTTGTAGCAGATGTGGAGGTTACAGTCAATGCTTGACTTTGTATTCCTGTATTAGTTGTTGCTGTAGTAGAAACTACACTGCCCGTAGCTTGAATACGTGAAGCAGTAATAGAATCTATTATTTCTACATCTTGCACCTTTGCATCACTTACAAATATTTCATCGTTTTCACTTTTTATTTCATACAGACTACCAAAAGATAAAGTTCCTTGTTTAGGAACAATTATAAAATTTAGTAAGTCTGGTGCTAAGGCATTCATTACATAAGTTGCCATTTCCGTAAAATGGAAAGTTTCTCCAAAATCCCAATTTTGTAAAGCAAAATATCCGTTTATAGCGGCAATTACTCTTACCTTAATATCGTTATTGTTAACAACGTTCTCAGTGTTTTTTACCACTTTGAATACTGCTTGCAGATTTTCATCTGCTTTGTCTCCAAATAATATTTTATACTTTGCTGGATGATAAATTACTTCATCACTGATACTCTTTATTTTGTTTATATTTTGTCCATATTGTTGAAACAATTCATCTACGCTAGGTGGTAGTGGTTTATTTGTTATTGTACCTTTAAGATATTTTCTAAAACTACTATCATAAGATTTTGTAAGCATGTACACATCTATTATGTTTGATACACTAGGATCTATCCTGTTGCTTTCATTTGCACTATGCACATAATGGAATTTCAAATCAGCTCTACCAGTATAAGCAAGATAATCACTTGTCAAACTCATATCTCCATTTGATAAAATTTTAAAGTTTCCTTGATCAACAATGTAGAAAATTTGTGGATCGTTTTCATACTGCGTATAAGCACCGATATCTATTTCCGTTGCCTTGACAATAATTTTAGACCCTTCAGGATAATAATTGTATTTGTTAAATCCTTGATCGGTAAGTTCCTTTTTCAAGAAAATATATTTGGAAAGACTGTTTGTATCTGGAGCAACAACATTGTCAAATATATCAGGATCATCAAGTGATCCGTCATCGTTTAGGTCAAAGAAACTAATTTCAACTTTTTTACTATTCACGTATCCGTCGGCATTTCTATATTCTTTAACAATTTCCCAATTTACATCATTGTTAAAGTTTTCCAAGCTGTCTGGTTTTGTGTTAAAATTCATAATACTGATTTTATCTTTTACAAGCTGTCCTGTAGCTGAGTCATAAATTTTACTTTGACCATCATAGTAAAATGAAATTTCTTTATCACTTTCAAAAATATATCTCAATCCTCTATTTGTTACTGTATATTTTTCACCATTAGTTTGGAATAGTAATATCCAACTTGCATCTAGTTGGTTATTTGTTACGTCACCTGTCTTACCATTACTAAAAGAATCATAAATGTTTAAGTTTTCATTAATAATTACACGCCAAATTCTATTCACTTGATCATAACGTAGCCCAAATGTTTTAAAAGCAAAAACCTGATCAATAATTTGCGACCTTACATCTGATGTAATATCTTTCACTAATTTAGGTTTTACTTCTTCAAGCACACTATTCGCTGGTAGTATTTCATTAAACACTATTGGTCCTGCACCTGTTGTACTGTTTACATTTGTTCCTGCACCGTCTACGCTGATTACTTTCACCCATTTGTATGTACTTGAGCCTTTGGCATTAGCATCATTAGTCAACTCTCCTTCACCTATAAAATAAAAACCTGCAGGTGCAACAAACTTCAACAATGCTCCTGGTTCAACATATTTCAATGAACCGCCGGTAAATGCTCCTACCTGATAAGGAGTACCACTTGTGTTTTTCAACAATCCGGTAGATTGATTAGTTGACTTTGTACTTTGTGTCCAGGTTGCATTTAGATCACTAACAATAATTTTTGCATAATTTCCAAAATAGAAATTACTAATTGCTCTGCTTTGAATTATAGGCAAAACTAAATTTTCTATCTGTCCTTCGATATCTGTTTGATTACTAAAAGTAAAAGAATTTTTGGCTTCATACGGTTCTCTATAAATTATTCCGTCTGAAGCATATAAGTTTGTACTTGAATATTTTCCTGTAACATCTTTTAAATCAAAATATCTGCTTATACCACTTGAAATCCTGTTAGATGATTTTACTTTTACGATTTCTTGATTTGAAGTAAGAGGAGCAATATTATAATCCTCTCCTGTAATCATTCTATTTTGTGTGTAATAAGTTTGTGGTGCATTGTTTCTTATGCTTGCACTTGTTTCAGTAATACTTGCATTAGTAACGACATCTTTCAATTCTAAGCCCATTGTAAGAGTTTCAAGTTTTCCTGTTGCACTAACATAGTCAATACTTAAATTAATATCTGTTAAATCTTCAGGAGTAATACGCATTGATCTGTTTGCACTTTGTCTATAAAAAGTTCTATAAGGTCCGTTTGGTATGTTTCCAAAAGTTCCATCTGCAAACACAAAAGTAATTTCATCATCTTTACGAGTTTGCACTACATAAAAATCTCTAATACTTTTTGCAAGACTGTTGTAAATTGCATTGTTTCCTTCTATTGCATCTACCTTTGTCCAAAGTTTTTCAATGTTACCGTTTTGGTCTAGTTTGTACAACCAAACATCCGTATCATTAATGTTATTTGCTTCAATGTTTATTCTTTGATTAGAAGAAGGATTATCAATAATAAATTCTCCGCTGTTAAGTGATCCTTGTCTAAAGTGCATGAAGTAACCTGTGTTGCTACTTCCATTGCCTCTACCATCTTCACGGTATAAAAATGACACTTGGTTTCCAGGTAATGGAATTTCTTCTTCTATTATAGATTTGTCTAAGTTTATATCTGTTGATACAATTTCAAACTGAGTAGGTATTCCGTTAACACCTTTGCTAAAACTAAAAACCGGCACATCTGAACTAGAGCTATTCATTCTATAACTCTGTGTCAATACTCCATTAAGCGTAGTTGTCTTAGATGGTTTACCGATTATGTTATTACTAGGTAATGTCGCATTCAATACTCTTGTAAATTGTTCAGCCCAATTACTGTTAGATGGATCGTTCCAAGTAATAGTTTGTCCTGAGAGATTTATACCATTGCTGTCTACAATGCTTTCTGTAGTAGAAATTGTATCAAATTTTAAAAGTCCGTTAGCGGCTTGATTACGTTTAGGATTGTAAGATAAAAGTCTTGCTAACCTTAGAACAGATTCTCTACGTTCAGCTAATTCTAAGTAATTTTCTCTTGCGTTAAGATCAACTCTGTATGCAATGTTTTGTCCAAGGAATGCAATAATATCAATAAGAGCAAGGTATTCTGAAGTTTCAATGTAATCGTTAAAGTCTTCAGGATAGTTAGTTCTAAGATATGAAATCATGGCCCTTCTAAGGGTATCAAAATCATAGCTTTTGAACTCAGCGTTTCTAAAACTTTGGTAAATTTTACGCCAATCCTCAGCTAATAACAATCTATTTTGTCTGTCGGTAGATGACATTTGTAATCCTTTATCTTAACTTACAGTATTTATGATATTTAATTAAGTGTGCGGTTAATTCTATCACAGTAGTCCAACATCTTTGTCGAACTGTAATCTTAGATTTTCGCTGATGTTGTACGTGAGATAAGTTAAGGTACACTCGATTTGTAAACCTTTCTCAAATTCAGTCACACTTACTGCACTTGCCCTTGTTCTTGGATCGAAATTAACAATATTTGTAACGTTTCTTGTAATTGCTTCTTTGAGTTCTAACGTAAGTGGCTCATATAAAGCGTCCCATATGATGCATCCAAACGTAGGATCTCCTACTTTTTCGCCCTGTCTTATGTTAAAATGATTCAACAAATCTTGTTTTATTAAAGAAAGATCATACTGCTGAAAACTTGTGTTCTCAGGATTAACCGTGCTGAATCCTCTATAAGACTTTTGCTTAATAGGAGGCTCAGGTTTCCTTTGTGGTTTTATTGATAGTTCTTTATAAAGATTCTGTGCCATAATAATATTTACCTAATGTTAATCTCCAACAAATACAGTAGTACACCCTTGAGCTGTGTTTGGACTACAATGACTATTTCCATCGCAAAGGTCATCAGCATTAGCTGAATCCGGTGTGTGATTAACCACTGCTATCCCATTAGCAAATACCTGATTTGATCCTGCTATTAAACTGCCCGATCCATGGCTGTTATTATCACCATTTACTGAAACAAGTTGTGATTCAGCATAGACATTTGACTGCCCGGTTACTACTGTTTTTGCTCCGCAACTTCTTGTATGATTATTTGTATGTAGTCCTGGCATTATTGTACCTGCGATGATCCTGCACCAACATCAATCGGTGTCGTTGTTGAAAGACTTGCACGAGGTTTCAATTCTCCGCCTACAATCCTTTGGTAAAAACCTTTTCCTAAACCTATTCTATCGTTGGTATTAGACCCTCCAGAGTCTGCATATCCAACTGCACGTTTAAATTCACTTCCTAAACTGCTAAAATTAAAACTTGTCCAAGTTACACTTTTGCTTTTTAAATATGCTACAGCTATCTTTGTTGCAACTTCTGGATCGTTCGCCATGTCTGCATTATTGTAAATGTCAACACCAGCAAGTCCGCCATATTTTTTGTAGTTGTCTGTTCCTGTGATTTGTATTAGTCCTCTTCCTCTATATCTAAATCCATCACCTGTTTCTGGCCCACCGTTACCCATTCTATTTCCATAAACCGAATTTGCAATAGCAGGAGGACCTGCGTTAACAAGTGCTTCAGCTTTACGTCTTCCTTGATCACCACCAAATCTGTTTGGCCACACACGTTGCAATGTTGACACTCTATAATTCATGTTTTCTGATCTTGGTTCAAAGTTACATTCTTTTTGAACTTGTGCAAGTGCCATAGCAAGTGCTTGTGCGTTTCCTGGTACTTCACCTGGTGCTAAATCTGCAGGATTGGCTGAATTCAAACATGTAGCGGCAGGTAAACCTAAACCTTTAATAAGTTCACCTAACATGTATTCTTGCATTTCATTTACTGGCACAGGATCTGCAGGTTTATTTCCTGACAGATTGTCAGTGTTTTTATTGGAAACCTTATCAATATCAAATTCTTCTCTTACCCTTTGTCCGTCTGCGTTTGTAATATAAGGATCCTGAGCTCTGTAAATACCTGAAGTTTCTGAATAGTCAGGTATGTCGCTATCTTTGTCCAACAACGGAGTTTGTGTTCTTACTTCAGGAGAAGGTGCTTCAATGCTTGCTGTATTACTTGCTGTGTGTCCTCCTGGATTGATGTTTTCATGTCCTGTCCATGGCTCGTGTTTCGGAATACGTCTTGGACGTAATGCTGTTTGTGCTTCGCTTGCTCTTGCGGCATCTTGCGTAACTTTTAATCCATCAATAGGATTTCCGTCTTTATCTAAAATTTGATCACTGTCATCAACTGATTCATTAGTCGCTGGTTTTGTAAACGTATCTCCAATAGCGTCTGCTGTGTCTGCCGCTGTAGCAGGAACAGAACTGTTCATATGAATCTGTGATGCTGTTTCTGAATGAGTACCAACACTTAAAATGCTTGTAATTGTTCCTGCATCTAGTTTATTTGCAGATGCACTTTTAATTTGTGTGTTTGCTCCACTTGTGAATTTATTATCGCCAACAGTGTTAAGATTAAATGCACCATTTACAGTTTGTCGATAGTCTCCTACTATTTTGCTATGGAAATTAGCATTAATAGCGATGTGTCCATCTTGACTTACTTGTAAGTTATAATCTCCGCTTATTGTATTGCTTTGTGTGCCTTTAACCTGCTTGTCTTCGTTGCCGCCTACCATCATTAATCTATTATCACCAATAAAGTCATTTTTGTCTTTACCAACAAATGTAGTTTCATTTTTATTAGTTTTGACATCTCTATCATTATTGACCATCAATTTATAATTTCTACCAGCTGTTATGTTAATGTCTTTTCCTGATTCAATATTAATATCTCTGTCAGCTTTTATATTAAGATCAGTTTCAGTCCTAATGTTAATACTGTCTTGAGCATAGATATCTATTTTTCCATTTGCTGTTAATTCTACCCAAGCACTTCCTTTTGCGTTTCCTATGTAAATTAAGTCTTCACTATTATGTAAAAGTATTTGGTGTCCTGTTCTTGTTCTAAGTCTTATTGATTCATTGTAAGGTAAAGTTTTATCTACCTTTGATACATTGCTAGGTGTATTTTCAATATCGTAGTATACAGAAGGATTTTCTTTTGCTATACCCATTCTATATATTGCTGATGATCCGTCATCCATTACAAATGAACTGCCGCCAAGCCTACTTCTCCAATATTGTATTGCTTGTCCCTTTTCACCATAGGTTCCTTTAGGTGCTCCGTCCCTTTGATCTAACGGTCCAGGTGTGTTCCATCCATAAACAGTATTAGGTATATCTCTTCTAGCACTTGAAGTAGATTGTCCTCTGTGAATATCATCTAACAATCCTTGTCCTGCAAGCACAGATGTAAACATAGGATTATGTGGCTTCATAAACTTATCTGGATCTTCTCCGCGAAGATCATTTCTCTTCTTATTATATTCGCCTACTGGTAATTTTTTATCCTTGTAATCTTTAGGAACAGGTTCTTGCAAAATGTTTTCTGGCTTGTCTACAGGTTGACCTTGTGGAACCATGTAATTCATAAATTCATCTTGCACACAACCAATCCAATAACACTGGCTGGATTGT
>MDTE01103213.1_pt1 | contig 45009 bp, 36 predicted proteins | sample 811231 | NCBI WGS metagenome assembly MDTE01 (sample SAMN05326651, study PRJNA326480) | marine metagenome | isolation source: seawater | place: Indian Ocean: Red Sea | collected 2010 | reverse complement strand
TCCTTTTGTTATTTTTCTAGTAATAAATGTTTCTCCTCTTCTAGGACTTTCATGATTAAATAGAATTCCATTACATGCATATATTCCGAAAGCTTCTCTATAATTGATGGTTATCCAATAAGCATATAATTTTGCTACACCATATGGACTGCGAGGGTAAAAAGGTGTAGATTCTTTTTGAGGTATTTCTTGAACTTTTCCAAACAGCTCACTTGTACTGGCTTGATAAAATCTTGTCTTTTTTGTTAAATTCAAAATTCTAATTGCTTCTAATATTCTTAATGTCCCTATAGCATCACAATTTGCAGTATACTCAGGCGTTTCAAAACTTACGGCTACGTGACTCTGAGCGCCTAAATTGTAGATTTCATCAGGTTGAATGGTTTGTAAGATTCTAATTAAATTAGTGCTATCGGTTAAGTCTCCATAATGAAGTAGTAATTGAGGATTTTCTTCATGTGGATCTTGATATAGATGATCTATCCTTTCAGTATTTAAGCTACTTGACCTTCTTTTTATGCCATGAACTTCATAACCTTTTTCTATAAGAAATTCTGCAAGATAACTACCATCTTGTCCTGTAATTCCAGTTATTAATGCCTTTTTTTTAGAACCCATATCTTTTAAACTTTATCAAAAAATATTCACTATAAATACTTTAAACCTAATTAATTTAATTTATATTTTAATTAGTTCTACCATAATCATCCTCATATCTTACAATATCATCTTCCTCTAAATATTCACCACTCTGTACTTCAATTAAAATTAATGGATATTTTTCTTGATTTGATAATCTATGTTTTGTATTTTTAGGAATATAGGTGCTTTGGTTTTCGCAAAGAATAATTTCTTTTTCTTCAATTTCAACCTTGGCTTTACCAACTAATATTATCCAATGTTCAGATCTGTATTTATGTTTTTGCAGTGAAATAGAGGATTTTGGATTCAAACAGATTTCTTTAATTTGCCAATTAATATTTTTTTCTATTAAATTATAGTAACCCCAAGGTTTAAAAACTTTTCTATGTAATTTGCCTTCCTGCCTTCCTTCCTTATTAAGTTGATTTACTATATCTTTAATCTCTTGAACATTATTTTTTTTTGCAATAAGAGTCGCATCATTTGTTTGAATAATCACAAGATTATCAATTCCAATACTGACTAATAACTTATTCTCACTACTAATATATGAATTACTTACTTTCTTTGTATAAACATCTCCAATAGTTATATTTCCATTCTTGTCTTTCTTTTCTAAATCCCAAAATGCTTTCCAGTTGCCAATATCATTCCAGCCTGCATCTAATGGAATCACTTTGGATTTCCTCGTTTTCTCCATTACAGCAATATCAATAGATATGTTTGGACAATTTCTAAAGAAATTTTCTTCTAGTCTTAGAAAATCTAAATCAAATTTTGAATTTATAAGAGATGATTCACAAGAACTTATTAATTCCGGTTCAAATTTTCTCAATTCTTTAATTATGGCCCTTGCTTTAAATAAAAAGATGCCACTATTCCATAAGTAAGTACCTTTTTTAATCAATTGTTCTGCATTCTCCGAATTGGGTTTTTCTATAAACTTTATAATTGGTAAAGGTTTAACAGTTGATGATTCATTTTTTATTGTTTCTATATATCCATAACCAGTTTCAGCTCTCGTAGGTTTAACTCCAAATGTTAACAATACCTCATCGTCTAAATTCTTAATTCCTAATTCAATTGTTTTTCTAAAAGATTCCGGGTTTTTTATTTCATGATCACTTGATAAAATAATAAGTATTATTTCTTTGTTTTCTTGTAAAGCTCTTAAAGCTGCTATGGCAATTGCCGGGGCAGTATTTTTACCTTCTGGCTCAAGAATAATTTCCTTAGGTTTTACATTTATTTCTCTCATTTGTTCTGCAACAATAAATCTTTGAATCTCATTACAAATTATTATTGGATTTTCAACATTTTTTAGACCAATTAATCTTTGTTGAGTTTTTTGAATAAAAGAAAGATTTGATGAAGAATCTAATTTTAAATATTGTTTTGGATAACTTTCTCTTGATAGAGGCCATAATCTTGTGCCAGATCCTCCTGAAAGTATTACAGGTTGAAGAGTAATATTATCTTGCAAGATTATTGAGATTATTATTTAAATAATAGTCTCAAATTAATAAAATCAAAAGTTTATATATATATTTAATAAGTTTATATAATTCATTTGCCCTAGATTTAATTTTTACTTGTGAATAATAATTAATCATTTTGAGGGCATTAATTTAGATTAATTTTATTTTCTAAACTAGAAATTTAATTTAATGATATTTTAAATTTTTAATTTACATTCAAATTGCTTATTATGTTACAAAAAAAGAAAATAAAGATTATAATTTCTAGTGAGTTAAAAAAAAGTGAAAGTTATTAAAATCTTAGAAAGAATTACTATTTCATGAAAAAATTAAAAATATCTTTGTTAACCTCACAAGTTATTAGTCAAAGAGATTATAAAAGATTCGCTATTGAAACTCTAGAAATAAATAATGAACTAACAGTAATAGATTTTACGAAAATATTGCAGCCAAGGGCTTTTGATCTACAATTTAAATCTAGAAAAAAAGAACTTAATACAATTTATATAAAAAATAATTTAGAAATATCAAATTTTTTAAAACATTTTGAAAGAAGTCATTTAATTATATCTCTTTTAGGAGATCAAAATGAATTAAATAATTTTATATATAAAAAAATTAAGCCATTTGAAGAAAAAGTATGTATGGTTATAATCTCAGCATTTCCATTAGAACCATTAAATTTAAAGTATTTCATATTCAAGAAAATATACTGTAAATTAGGAAGGGAAAGATTTTTCTTCTTATTTAATAAATCTAAAAAACTTATCCATAAATTAAAGTATTGGTTTTTAAAAAATGAAAAATTAACACCTAGTTTTCTTGTTGTTAATGGTGATAAAGTTGTTGAGCATTATTTTAAAAATATTGATAAAAGGACTAAAGTTTTTAAAACTTGCTCTTATGATTATGTCCTCTCTAAAAAAAAATATAAAAGAATTTATGAAGATAAATATATTGTTTTTTTAGATGAATATTTAGTAAAACATCCTGACTTTAAAATGTTAAATGGGTATGTTGAAAAGGAAAAAATTTATTATGAAGAATTAAACAAATTTTTCCATTTTCTTGAAAATAATTTCAATATAAAAATTGTTATTTCATCCCATCCTAGAGCTGATTTAAATTTTAATAAAGCAAAATTTCCAGATTTTTATGTTTCCCAAGGTAATACCGCTCAACTAGTTAGGTATTCTGAAGCATGCATAACTCATGCGAGTACATCAATAAACTTCCCTGTTATTTTTAGTAAACCAATTATTTTTATAACTACAAATCGAATGCAAAAAACAAGGTATGATAATGAATTATTAGCAAGTTGGTTTAATAAGAGACCATTAAATATTTCTAATATCTACACTAAAAATGAAGTTTTAAAATACTTAGAAAATAAAAATATCTATAATAACCAATACTTAAAGAATTTTATAACTCCGTCAAAAGAAATAGAATTTGGATTTCAAGCCTTAACTAGATTTATTTTAAATAAGAATTATTATTCATAAATTAGAAGATTATAATTACCCAAATTTAACATTAATGTATAATAAATAAAAATGTTTTTATAAGATTTCAATTGATAAAGCTTCTTATATTGTTTCTAATTAGTTTAATTTTAATTGAGTTAATTATTAGGATAAGCAACTTTATTAAATTTAAATATTTTATTGACCAGGTCTCTAGAAAAGATTTTCTTAATAAGAATTATCATTCCTATCTTAATTGGTATGAATCATGGAAAAACCCTATGTTTTTTTATTTACCAATAGGGTTTAGGTTACATAATATAAATAATCCGAAACTTCCTTTTCAAGTTCAAAATAATTCCTATGGATTCAGATGCGATGAATTTTCATTAGAAAATGATATTAATACATTAAAAGTAGTTTTGCTAGGCGGTTCTGCTGCATGGGGATCTGGCTCAACAAATAATGAAAAAACAATCGCAGGATATTTAGAGAGGATAATAAATCATGACAAAAAGCTTCTTGGCATGAAATATGATAAAGCAAAAGTTTATAACTTGGCACAAGTTAATGGTACGCAAACACAAGATATACTTACAATAAACTTTTTTTTTAATAAAATAAATCCTGATATTGTTGTCTCTTTTACTGGATGGAATGAGATCGCTGTCTCAGATCAATTTGATCAATATATTCTTGATAAATTTAGAGTATTTTATTTAGATGAATTGGCTTTCTGGGAATCATCAAAAATTGAAGGAAAAAAAATAAGAATTATTAAAGAATATGCATTTGAATTAATTTTAGAAAATTTAAAAATTGCTAATATATTATTCCGTAAATTTAATATAAGATCATCAGCTAAAAGAAATAATAATGAGAAAATTGAAAATAGAATTAAATTGGCCAGTAATATTTTTCTCGAACATCTTGAACAAATTAATAAACTCAGTCTTGCCCATAATTTTAAGCATTTTCAATTTTTGCAACCTCATCTTTATAGAAAAAATAAGTTGCAAAAAGATGAAAAGAATATAGTAGATCTTTATGATTTAATAAGACCTGTTCATGGAGGAATTAAATATGGAGAATACCTTAGGAAAAATGATATTTATAAATATGTAATGAATAAAGCATTAGAGGATAATGAAAAATATGGATCAGTGTATAATTTTATTGATATTTTCAAAAATGATATTAATAGTAATTTCTTTACTCTTGTGCATTTGAAAGATTCTTCTTATGAAATCATTGCACAGAATATGTATAAGTTAATATTATCAAGTGAGGAGAAAAAATAATAAAGTAATATTAAATTAAGCTTAGATAAATTATAGTGATTCTTCTAGTTACTACAATTAAGACTGACTAATATCAAATAATTAATCAAGATGAAAATTATTAAAAAATTACGTGATATAATTACCTTCCTTAAAGAAGGTAAAAAGAGAAAGAAAAAAAAGTATAAAAAGGGAGCTTCCGATGATATTTATCCACTTTTCTAATTTTCATTAGAAAAAAAACTTCTTAAATTGATTTCTTAAAATTTTACTTAAATCTAATAAGTACTTTTAAAATCTTTTTTTGTTTTAGAAATCTTTTCTCTATATGATTTTTGTGAATTTCTATTCATTTTTTTATTTAGTGGGTCATATCCAAAAAATTTCATTAATAAGGCTACTGGTTGAAAAATTATTATAAATAAAATTGATAGTAAAAATTTACATAGAATGTCTAATAAATAATATCCAAATATTTTTAAAGACTTGAAATTATTATTAAGTAATTTTCTTGGATTCATATTATTGATGAATATTAGAATAAAGAATTAAAAAAGAAATTTTTAGTAAAGAAGATTATTAAAAATTTATAGAAGTTTAAAAGATTTACTTTAATTACTAGGTTAAATATAAATTAATAATTTGTGAGATGAGCTTGATAAATTTTAATTAATCAAGCTCAAATTCTTGCATCCATTGCTCATTTTTTTCGATATTTGGTTGATTTTTCTTATAAAGAATATGATTCTCTAGCACCAATACATCCATTTCCGTTCTCATAAAACATCTATATGCATCTTGGGGTGTGCATACTATTGGTTCGCCCCTAACATTGAAGGAAGTATTTATTATGACTGGGCAATTAGTTCTACTTTTAAAAGCTTTTATAAGTTTATAGTAACGAGGGTTGGTTTTTTTATTAACTGTTTGTATTCTTGCTGAATAATCAACGTGAGTAATTGCAGGTAATTTGGATCTGAGAACATTTAATTTTTCTATACCAAAAAGTTTATTTTCTTTATCTGTGGTTTTGTTACATAGTTCTTTTTTGAGATTAGCAACGAAAAGCATATATGGGCTTTTTATATTTATTTCAAATTGATTTTTCACATCTTCTTCTAAAACAGATGGTGCAAAAGGTCTAAAACTTTCTCTATATTTAATTTTTTGATTCATCAAGCTTTGCATTTTTTGATTACGTGGATCACCAATGATTGATCTACCTCCTAAAGCACGGGGCCCAAACTCCATAGCTCCATTAAACCAACCTATTACAAAACCTTTTTCAATATCTCTTGAAATTATTGCAAATAATTCATCGTCATTCTTAGTAAGAAAAGGCGCTTTGATCTTTTCTAGATATTTTTTTATTTCCTCGTTATTGAAATTAGGACCAAGAAAAGTTCCTTTCATTGAGTCACTTTTATTTATTTTTCTATCTTTTTTTTGATTCAGATGCCATTCAGCTAAGGCTGCTCCTAAAGCCGATCCTGCATCACCGGAAGCAGGTTGAATCCAAATATTTTCAAAGATATTTTTTTTGAGTAATTTACCATTAGCAACACAGTTTAAGGCAACTCCTCCTGAAAGACATATATTTTTAATTCCCGTTTCTTTACGCAGAGAGCTGGCAATTTTTAATAATATTTCTTCTGTAACAATTTGAATTGAAGCAGCTAAATCCATATGAAATTGTTTAATTTCGGATTCACTACTTCTAGGTGGTTCTCCAAATAGTTCATTAAATTTACTGCTTGTCATTTTAAATCCTCTATGATATTTGAAATAATCAATATCTAGTCTGAATGTCCCATCATTTTTTATATCAATTAAATTATCTTTTATTTGATCTACATATTTTGGTTCGCCATATGGTGCAAGGCCCATTAATTTATATTCCCCAGAATTAACTTTGAATCCGCAATAGTATGTGAATGCAGAGTAAAGAAGCCCTAAAGAGTGGGGAAAACTTATTTGCCAAAGAGATTTTATTTTTTTACCTTCACCAATCCATGCAGAAGTTGTTGCCCATTCGCCGACTCCATCCATGCACAATATTACAGAATTTTTAAATGGACTGGGGTAGAAGGCTGCAGCTGCATGGGAAAGGTGATGTTCAGAAAATAAAATTTCTGGTAACTTTAAGTTTTTTGAAGATAATTTGATTTGGATATCTCTAAGATTTTTTTTTATTAAATTTTTTAAGAATAGTTTTTTATTTAACCAAATTTGCATGGCTATAACAAATGATCTTATACCTCTTGGAGCAGTTCCAAGATAGGTTTCAATTAATCTTTTAAAAGTTAGGAGTGGTTTCTCATAATAAATAACTTTATCAACGTCTTCTAGATCAATTTTTTGTGAGCTTAAACAGTAAATAAGCGCATTAGTTGGAAATCTTGAGTCATGTTTTTTTCTAGTAAATCTCTCTTCTTGTGCAGCTTTAATTACTTCTCCATCTTTTATTAGAGCCACTGCACTATCGTGGTAGTAACATGAAATTCCTAGTATGTAATTAGACAAAATATAAATTAATAAAATTCATTAGTTTTTGATAAATCAAATTTAGTTAAAATTATCAATTAATTTAAATAATATACTATAAATTTTAATAAAAATTCTATTTTCTCCTAAGAGGTAATACTTAATTCTGAAAAAAGAAAATTTAAAATTGATAATAAATTATTTAATTAAGATGTCGTGTATGAATCAGTAGCGATAGAAATTTTAGTAAATTCTTCTATTTCTAAGCTATACATTTCTCTTCTAATTTCAATATTTAAATCAGATGAATTTAAACCTATACTCTTTCTAAGATTTAAGAAATCCTTATTTGTTAAAAATTCTTTTTTTGAATCTTTAAAAAAAGGCTTTTCTACAAATTCGTAGTTAATATTTTTTATTATTGATTTGCAAATTGATTCTGATAAGAGTTCTTCTCCCTTTTTAGATAAATGGATCTCATCAGCAAAATAATTTAAACGTTCTTTTCCTGATAATCTATTAAAATTTGATTCACATTCAAGAATTTCAAAGTATTTTCTTATTTTTTGGTAAAATTGAATTATTCTTGCTTTTGAAAAAGCTTGATATTTTGCAAAATTATGAGTTAATCTTGAGTTTCTAACATAGATTTCTCTGTTATCTGGAGTGTCATTGGTATTAACTAAACATGGATAGTCAGTAAGAAACAATTGAATATTATTTTTCTTACATAATTTATAAATTTCAAAAATATTGTCGAACCAGTTTTTTATATAAATATCATTTAATAATACATTCCATCTTTCTTTCTTTTGAAAACTCATTCTGCCCTCTAGGCAAACTTTTCTTCTTAGGTATCTAAAAGTTAAAATTGCTAAAAGAGATTTTCTTGGGAAAAATCTAATATTATTTGTAAAAAAATAGAATTTTTCAAAATATTTTCTTGCATTCTGAGGTTTGAAATATTTTCCTGCGCCTAAGGCACTAAATTCAAATTCTTCGTTCCAACCTTGATGAAGAATAATAGCATCTGGTTTAAATTTTATAAGGTTATATTTTATATTTTGAAGTTCTTGAAAGGAATCATATCCATAAACACCTGCATTTAGAATTTCGCAATTAATTCCTTTTTTATTTAGCTTTTTTTTAAGTTGATTTGGCCAAGTCTCTGAGTCGTGTACTTGAAATCCTGCAGTAGTAGAGCCCCCACTACAAATTATTTTCAGATGATTTGATTTTTTATTTAGTTTATATGGGGTTTTTCTAAGACTATTTTTGTCGGTTGAGAAACTAACTCTTAGAAATTTATTACTTTTTTTTTCCAAAGGAATTTTCATTCCTTCTGGAAAAGCATCTCTATCAAATATAGGAAAATCTATTTTTTTTGCATTGATATTAGGTTTGAACTTATACCCACACTCTTTATCTGACTTTATTTTAAAAGGTATAAATCTAAAAATATATTTTTTACCATAAATCAAAAATAGTATTCCTCTTAAAAATATTTCTGATAAGAAAATAGAAAATAAGATTAATATCAATAATGGTAATTTCAATCCCCAAAAAACAAGTTCATTAAGAAATAAAAAACTCAATAAAAACAAAGTAATAAAAATTGTTAATGGGTTTGCAAGAAGTATTTCTGCAAATTTATCGTTTTTCTTTATTTTCCCAATAAGTTTTTGTATCTTTTTTGTATTCAATTTCTTTTATTTTAAGTCCTCTTAACTTATAAATAATACTTTTCAGACCTATCATAAAATAGTAATTAAAAATATTCTTCATAATTTTTTTAATCTAAAGGAAATAATTTACTAATATCTTTTTCAGGATTATTAAATTTGTATATCTCCTGATTTTTATCTATTAAAAATTTTCCTAAGAATAAATAATGGATTTTTGTTCTCATGAAGCATTTGTAAGCATCATCAGGAGTTTGAACAATTGGTTCACCTCTTACATTGAAGGAAGTATTTATGAGGATTGGACAATTAGTTAAACTTTTAAAATTATTTATTAATTCATATAAAAGAGGATTTTGATCAAATGTAACAGTCTGTATTCGTGCTGAACAATCAACATGAGTTACAGATGGAATTATTGAACGCTTTATATTTAAGTCTTCAAAGGTAAATAATCTTGTTTTAGATTCTAATAGTAACTTTTGCTTTTTAACTTCACTTACTAGCAACATATATGGGGAATCAGTTTTGATATCGAACCATTCACTTTTATGATCTTCTAAAACAACAGGAGCAAAAGGCCTAAATGACTCTCTATATTTCACTCTCAAATTGATTTCTTTTTGCATTTTTTCTAATAAAGGGTTGCCTAATATACTTCTGTTACCTAGAGCTCTTGGTCCGAATTCCGCTTTTCCTTGGAACCAACCAAGAATTTTTCCTTCCTTTAATAACTTGGCAGCATCACTAGGAATATTTTCAGATTTTTTATATTTTATTTGGTTTCTTATTAGATAATTTTCAATTTCATCATTATCGAAACAAGGCCCTAAATATGGATTCATATATTGAACAACTTTTTTGGATTTTTTTTGGTAATAGTTTGCACAATACAATGCAGCTCCTAATGCCCCTCCCGCATCTCCGGAAGCCGGTTGAATCCATATTTTTTTAAAAATATTACTTTTTAGAAGTTTCCCATTGGCTACGCAATTAAGAGCAACTCCACCTGCAAGAACAAGATTTTCCATTTCAGTAACCTCTTTGACATGCCTACATATTTTTAGGAATATTTCCTCGATTACAAATTGAATTGAAGCAGCCATATTCATATAAAAAATGTCCATTTTAGACTCTGGTTCTCTTCTCTTTCTTTGGAAAAGGTCTTCAAATTCTTTTTTTATTGCAACACCACCTGCTAAATGACCAAAAAATTGCATATTTAATCTGAAAGAGCCATCATCTTTAACATCAATAAGATTTTTCAAAATTTTTTCTACATATATTGGTTTTCCATATGGTGCAAGACCCATTAATTTATATTCTCCAGTATTTATTTTAAAACCACAATAATAAGTAAATGCAGAGTAGAGTAAACCCAAAGAGTGGGGAAAATTTATTCTTTTAAAAATTTCTATCTCACGTTGTTTGCCAATTCCGAAGGTTGTAGTTTCGTATTCTCCAACCCCATCAATTGTTAGTATTGCAGATTCTGAAAAAGGGGAAGGGAAAAAAGCAGATGCGGCATGACTTAAATGATGCTTGCATATAAAGAATTTTCCTTTATATTTTAGTTTTTTAACTATAAAACTCTCTATATTGGATTTCTCATTTTGAGAATTCATGTCTTTTAAGTAACGCTTATATGAATAAGGCCAATTCAAAGCATGGCTATAATTAATTCTATTAAGTTTAAGTTTTGCATCTTCATAATAAGCAATGTAGTCAATATCGTTTATTTCTATTTGATTCTCTTCCAAAATCCAAAGTAAGGAATTTATTGGAAAGTTTGGATCATGTTTTTTTCTGGAAAATCTCTCTTCTTGTACAGCTGACTTAATAAGTCCATTTTCAATATATGAGACAGCACTGTCATGATACCAACAAGAAATTCCTATGACCTTCATCTATATATCCTTTTTTTTTTTAATTATATTATATTTCATTCTTTTATTAGTTTTAAGAATTTAAATTCTAAAAATCTTTGATGCTGAAGCAATGTAGAGAATTTTTAATTAGATTTAATTCAAATAAATATTGAAATATTACTTTGTTATTTTTAGGATTTATAAATTTAAATAGATAAAGTCGAATATAAAAATCTAAAAGCAATAACACCGCATTATATTGTGTTTTTAGCGTTTCAAGCTAAGTTCACATTCGCAGCAGTTCTACCTAGATTATCTGGGTATCGGAAGTTACTTGGGTCAACAATTCACCTTTGGATTCCCTCCCTCTAACCGACCACGCTGTTCCGCAAGTATTTTTTTATACTCTGGTGCAGACTCGTTACCCATTTTGCTGTAGAAGCAATACTGTGTCTAAGTTCTCTTGGGGCATATTCTGGCTTAGAGTTGGTTGTTTAGCGACTATCAAGCAAATCAAGAGTTTAATTTGAAAATGCTAGGATTAATTGATATGAATGCTATTAAAACGATTTGGGGCCATAGCTCAGTTGGTAGAGCACCTGCATGGCATGCAGGTGGTCAGCGGTTCGAGTCCGCTTGGCTCCATTTGAATTTGGTTGGATATATTAATTATGCTCAGATAAACATTTATAGAGATATTAAGTTTAAATAGATGAAATTTATTTTTAGGAGATTTGATTTCATTTCTTTTAAGTAATTCTTAATAAATAAACAATTAATATTTGTTTCTAAACGTGCAAATAATACTAAATCTATTCTCTGCACGCAATAGTTTTATTTGAAAGATATTTATCTATGAACTTTATTATTTTAAAACTTTAAAGATTCTTTTGATTCGCTAGATTTATTTTAAAATATTTAATGAATAGTTAGTTATTTGGAACAAAAATATCCTGAAGTTAAAAAATATAGACCTGATATTGAAGGTTTAAGAGGTTTCGCAATTATATGTGTAATTATCTATCATTTAAATTCAAATTTTCTTCCAGGGGGTTTTTTAGGAGTAGATATTTTTTTTGTTATTTCAGGATTTTTAATAACCTCTTCTATTCAAAATGGAATAAAAAATTCAAGTTTTAAATTTATTCCATTTATTAAATCTTTCTATAAAAAAAGATTTCTAAGAATCTATCCATCGTTAATTATTTATTTTTTAATATTTTTTTTAATTTCACTTTTTCAAAATCCAAATCCAGGCATCACAATAAGAACGGGGCTTAGTTCTATATTTGGTTTATCTAATTTATATTTAGCGAGTACAAACTTAGAGTATTTTGGACATGCATTAAGTTCAAATCCATTTTTAATTACATGGAGTCTTTCTTTAGAGATACAATTTTATATTTTATTCCCAATACTAATTTTTTTAGCTAAAAAATTTTTCTCAACACAATACTTAAAACTAATACTTATATTTTTATCATCTTTGTCGTGCCTAATTTTTATTTTCAATCAAGGCTTATATTTTTCTCCCTTTACAAGGATATGGGGAATAATCTTGGGAAGCTTAGCTTTCCTTTATAACCAAAAAAAAGATTATCAAAATATATTTTTAAGAAACATTCCTCTAAATTTCCCTTTTTTTGGAGTTATCTTGTCTACTTTAATTACTTTCAAATACATATTTATAAATCACCTTTTGGTTGGAATTTTTTCTGCGATCTTAATAGCCAATAATTGTCAAAATATTTCTATTACTAAACATATTCTTGAAAGTAAACCATTAATGGTAATTGGTAAAAGATCATATTCCTTATTTCTTTGGCATTGGGGGTTCATTACATTTTTCTTTTGGCTTGGGTTGAATGTTAATTCATTTATGTTTTTTATATATTTTGGATTAACTTTTATTTTTTCGGAAATTAACTATCAATATATAGAAAAGTTCTTCATAAATAAAAAGCAAATTAGTTGTAAAAAAAATTTGATGATTTTATATATAACTATTACACCTTTTATATTGTTTGTTTCGCTTAAAAATAGACATAGACTTTTAGAAATAGGTAATTATTTTTCCCCAGAAATCAATAAAACTTTCCAATATGTGGATCCCTCTTTATCTAATAAGAATAAATACTTTGAACTGTTACCAAAACTTTATAGAAAGAATTATGATTTTAAAGGAAATTTAAATATTAATCAAAAGACGATTTTTTTGATTGGAGATAGTCATGTTGCCAATCATGTCCCAAGTATCTTAAAGGCAACTAATGAATTAAATGAGACATTTAGATTAGTAAAAATCAAAGCAAGTTTTTTCTCGAATGATAGTAATGCAAGATTTACAAATTACGAAAAAAAAGTCAATTTTATTATGACTTCATTAAGTAATTCAGTTGATTCTGATGATCTTATAGTTTTTGCAACTGACTTTAACGATTTAAAAGATAGAAAAAATGGGAAGATATCATCTAAAGCCATTTCTGAGATGAATGAGAATTTAGAAAAAATAATAAAAATATCTAAAAAAATCAATGCTAATGTTTCGCTAGTCGATTTATTACCAATTCCATGTTTAGCAATTACGCCTAATGATATTGAATTTAAAGGAAGTAAGATTTTTAATTCAAGAAATCAAATTCTTAAATTGGAGGAAGCTAAAGAAATTAAAGCAATTTGTGATTATCCGCAAGAGATATTTACTAAATATAGAAATGTAATGACAAAGATTTATAAAAATTTAGCAGCTTCTAATTTAAATGTTGATTATCTTGATTTTTCTGATGAATTATGTCCAAACGATGTTTGTAGCCCAATTGGCTCTAACAATAAATTTATATATATAGACCAAAGTCCACATATCAGTATAGGAAACAAATTCATCTTAAAGGTTAAGTGGAAGAATTATCTAAGGAATCTTTTAAATCAAAATTTATCGTCTAAATAATTTTTATATATATGTAATAGAATCTAAAAATATTTTTTTTCTTATCTCATATCTAATTTTATTTCTATTTATATGTAATATATCATTTTAGATTTACTTTAAATTGATTGTTATTTATTACCAGAATTGATTAATAAAACTCTTTAAAGTATCATAGGAATCACGACAGTTATAAAAAAATCTTGCGATTAACTTATATACCTGTTTTTAAAATTAGGGGCCATAGCTCAGTCGGTAGAGCACCTGCATGGCATGCAGGGGGTCAGCGGTTCGAGTCCGCTTGGCTCCACTATATTCTATCTTTCACAGCAAAAGATTACAGTATTATTGTTAATCCCATGGTTAGCCTGATATCGGCTGATAGTCGAAAATATAGCTTAATTTCTTGATAATTCTCGTTATAGTTTATTAATTTAAGTTTGTTATTTAAACAACTCTTGATTGGTTTAAAAGTTTAAGAACCATTATTCAGTAAGATAGTATAAAAGAGTGAAATTTAAGGTAAAGAGATCCACCTTATAACATAAGAAGTAATTGATAAATAAGCTTTCTTTTATGAATCTAATTAAGTAACATGGGTGAGGTTTTTTTTATTTCAACTGATAGTTATAAAATAATTTAATACTATATTATTTAAATAACGAAATAAAAATGATCTTTGATTCATATTTATAAACGATTTAGAAATGAAAAACCACATTGGCCTAAATTATTTTAATACCAGTTTGCGAGCAATTCTTTTCTAATAAATCTTTATTTATAGTATAAATATTATCCTTATTTTCAAAGCCTATTTCAGGCAATATATTTTTTAATAATCTATTTTTTTCTGTTTCAATATATCTAATTTTAATTTGTTTCAATTTTCGAGGCATTTTCGAAATCAAGTCAAAAAATATAGCCCTTTCAACATTTCTACCCATAGCTCTGCAAGACATTGCAAAAATTCTAATATTTATATCAAGTTTGACGTTAATTTCGCATGCACAAATTAGTCCATATTCTCCAACATTATCTCTTAAATAATAGGAATAAAGCTCAGAATTAGTTGAAATTTTTTGTTTAAATTCTTTTTCTGTAATCCTGGAAGAAGAAACATTAAACTGATTTGTTTTATTAATTAATTGAATAAACCTTTGATTTTCTTCTTTGTTCTCTTTTATTACTTTACAAATAATCTGTACACCTAATTTTTTATTTATCTCATTTTTGTTTAATGTTTTAGTAAAACCAAACTCCTTTCTCTTTAATTCGTCTTTGTAAAAATTTTTTCTAACAAGGTCTTCTCTTGTTATATTTGAGTATCTAATAGTTGCTGATAACTCTAGTTCATTTATCCAATTTTCGTGTGAAGATAAATCTGGAATTTCAATACTTGGAAAATTTAATTTCATATCATTTCTCTCTAATTCTGAATCATCAATAAAAACTATCCCAGATGTGGATAAATTAAGCGAATCTAAAGCATTTTTTAAATATAAACTTTTAGAATCCCAGCCTGCATAAATTTTCAGAAAATCTTCTTTTTTCAATATTAAATCTTTACGAGTTTCAAAAAATTCATTTACTAATGACTCTTCATTTTTAGTAATTCCTATTAGTAAAATACCTGTTTTCGTAAGGCTTAATAAATATTCTTGAAATTTTTCAAAAGATGAATCTGAATTCTTTATTTTTGGAATATTATTTACCCCACTCTCAGCTATTTCTCCTTCCCATAATGTATTATCAAAATCCAAAGCAATTAGTTTTGTAGGAACTTCTATAATTTGGCGTATTTTTGAAGCAATTTTTATTCCCATTAATATGCAATTATCTGGGGAAAAAGCAATTGAGCCCTCATTTAAGAGTTCAGAGTTAGAGGATGTAAAGATATCGTTTAAATATATAGAATTTATTTTATTTTTTCCAATATAATTTTGCAAATATGGCAATATTAAATTATCGTAAATCTGATTTCTATGGTTTTTATGAATAAATTTTGCATAAGGGGGTTGGGGAATAAAAATTATATCTTTTTTTACTTTTTTTTGTAATATTTCTAGACGATTTATAATATATTCAATTTGTTGATCAGCTTCCCTTGGCAGATGGGGATTTTCAAAAATATAATTGTAATAGAAAGAAATTATTAAAATATCACAATTAATCTTTTCACATTCTTCGTAATAAAAATCTTCAAAAAATGACTCTTCAAAAGTAAAATTATCAATTCCAATTGTCTTTAAATGTCCACTTATTGCCCATTCTAGATATTGATGAGAATAGTTAGAAACTACTCTGATTTTTAAATCTCCTTTTTTAGATTTATTTTTTAAATGACGAAATTTTGCAAGTTCAGCAATTTCATAGTTTATTTTCATACTTTTATCAATCTATTTGGTCTATCTTGATCACCATCACCTTTCATAACTTCAAGATTAATATTATTTATATTTAATTTTGGGTCAATATATAATTCAGCGTTTAAGTTTAATCTACTATGATCAATAGGATCTATTAAATTTGGTAAAAGATAATCAGTATTTTTATGAAATCCAAATTTATCTAAACATCTATTTAAATTATTATTTGAAGAGTAAATATCAATATAGGCACAATTATAAAATTCAGCTTGCTTAATAATTTCATTAAGAAGATGGCTATAGATTTTTATAAAATCTATTTTTTTTTCTTGATCACAATCCACTATCCTAATAAAGTTATCTTCATTTAATTTCGCTTTTCTCCAAATAATCCAAGCATTAATATTACCTTTTTTATCTTCAATAGAAGTTATTTTATACTTAAAGAATGGGTGATTAGCATATCTCCAATTTAAATATGAAGAGTCCTTATGTGTCGTTATTGAGTTATTGTTTAAGTAATTTTTAATGCAATACTTTTTTGTAATATCATCAATTATTTTTTCTGTTTTTATTAAAAAACTATTATCTGAAAAACTTATTTTCGCCAGTGATCTTTCTTTGATTATAACTTTTCTCAAAGGTGATTGATATCTTTTAGCTACTTTTGGATTAATTATAAAATTATATGCTGGTATGTTATTAAAAAATTTATAACCTAATGCCTTAGCAATTGGGATATTCATATTTGAAGCACCAAGTCCACATATTATTTTCTTTTCGTCGACTAAGTTTTTCATTAATATCGCTCCAATACCTTTTCGATATTTTTCTACACTAAACCAAAGTGCTGTCCAACTACCCTTTATAAGGTTTTCATTACATCTAAATAAGCAATCATAGAATCCTAATATTGATATTATTCGATCATTTTCTAAAGCTAAAATCAATGAAAGGCCTTCTTCAGATTTTTGTTGATTATCATATCTAATGTTTTTTGAATCATAGAACCATTTAAATAGTTTTTGATTTGTTAAGGGGTGATTTATTGGATAATTTTCTTCAATAAATCTTTCTATTTTGTTAAGGTAAGAAATATTTGGTTTATAGAGTAAATCCATTCTTAAATTAATTTTTTACAGGTAGCATTTGTAATTGAAATTTTCTTATTACTTTGATCAAAAATTTTTATACAAATCTTTGAAATTCCTAAATCTTTGTTTGCGTAAACTTCCTTAAATTTGTAATAGTAAGTTTCATCGCAATAAACTGGAGAATGAAATTTAGTTTGTAGTTCCATAATGATATATCCTTCTCCAGGAAGTATCATTCCTAAGATTTTAGAAATTGGCATTAAAGTCATAACACCATGACAAATTTTTTTTTGGAAACCTCCCTTTATTGCAATGTCATCATTGATATGGAAAGATGCTTTATCTTCACTTAGTTCAATAAAACGATTTAATTCAATTTCAGAAAATACTTTATTTATTGAAGAAGTATTGTTCATAATTTAGTTTTAATTAAATCTAGGAAATCACCAAGATTCTTTAATTTAACTAATTCATTAGCTTTAAATTTCAGTTTGAAAATTTCCTCACATTTTACTATAAGTAGGATATGGTTCAATGAATCCCAAGTGTCAATATCATTGGCACTTATTTCTCTTTTAAGAACTAAGTCTTTCTTATCTAGAATTTCTCTATAATACGGTTGAATTATAGAGATAAGTTCTTCATCTGACATCATTTTCTTAAAAAGGCACAATAATTTTGAGGTATAATTTCATCTTCCCTTCTTGCTAAGTATGCATCGTCACAAACTGAATCAATAATATGAAATCCAGCTTTAATAATTTGCTTTTCGACTTCTTTTTCAGAGCGATAAAGATATATGTGATCTGCATTTGGTGCATTTATTGCAGCTGAGATCATTCCCGTTCCACCTGTTTTTAGAGATGCATATAAACAATTTAACATTGTTTGGGGGTCTTCCAAATGTTCTAGTACCTCAATACTCAAAATAAAATCAGCTTTTTTTAACTGACTTTGTAAATTGTAAAAATTTCCAAGTAAAAAAGCATATCTTTCACTTACATTATTTTTTTCTAATGTATTTTTGGTGTAAGAAAGTGAATAAGGGCTCATATCGCATCCAATTCCTCTTAATTCGGTATCTTTAAGTAAATTACGAGAATAGAATCCAGTACCTACACCCACGTCATAAAAAAATCCTTTATGGGGTAATTTGGGCTTTACAACCTCTTCATAAAATATTTGTTGTTTGTAGTGATGTTCCCAGAGGTAATGGGAAAGAAAAATACCAGGTAAGTATAAATTATGCATATATTCTTCGCATTGATAAACTTCATTTGCGGCTTCTTCATAAGTTTTGTTATCGTACTCTTTTGTTTTTTGAAATTTTGCAGTCAATATTAATGAATCCATTGCAAATTCTGCATAACCATCTACTGCTTTATATAAATCTTCTTCAGAAGGGAAACGAGACATTATGTCTGAACTAAATGAATTAATCCAAGCCTCTCCCCAAGTTTCTATTTGTCTTGGAATATTTGCCGAAAGGTAAGGATATTTTTCTTTAATATAATTCTGTATTTTATCTAATACATTCATTTAGTAAAGAAATTTTTCCTAAGTTTACTATAAGAGAGGATATAGGAACAATTTGAAAATTATTGTGCAAACAAAGATGATAATTTTCCCGTGTCTAGTTAAATAAATAATGATATAAATAAAAATCTAAAGATTATCAAGATTAAATAACTTTAAGATTATAATTATTTAAATATGGAACTCCAAATAATATTTAATAAATTACAAATTTTCATAATAAGGTTGAGTTTCTTTTGAAATAGTTATTCATAAGGCAGAATTGGTTTGTTCCAATAACTATCCCAACAATCATTAGTATTCCACCTATTAAGTTCTAAAAGTGATTTATTTTTTAATATTAAAGCTGGTCCAACTTTCGAAGTTACACAGAAGTTAATATCAAGTTTTTTAATAATTTCTAACGTTAAATTATTGTAAGAGCCGTAGGGATAACAAAAAACCTTCGGTAAATTTGCATCAATAACCTTTATATTAATTAATTCATTAAAGCTTTCATTTATTTCTTTATATTGTTCCTTATAGGACAACCTCTCTAGCCATTGATGAGTTAATCCATGAGAACCAAAAAGCATTCCCTTCTTTTTCATGAAAATCATTTCTTCTAAAGTAAGATATAGCTCATCACATAAACTTTTTGAATCTTTCCCTGAAAAATATAAAATTGCTTCTTCCAAAATCTTTTTTCTCATAGAAATGTCAACTATATCTCTCTGTAATAATTTCTTTATTAATAAAAGGTTATTTTTTGAACCATATCTATCTTCAAATTTTTGTTTGAGGTATTCTTCTATAGTAAGTTCTTTGTTATTCGAATAAATTTTTAAATTTTTTGACTTAATTTTTTCTACAACAAATTCAAGTAATTTTTCTAGATTTATATCTTTTTTACCTATTAAATAATGGATTGAGTTTACATCAAGTAATTCTTTTTTAACAATATTAATCGGTGGAAAAAAAATAGCACTTAGATTTTTTGATATTAAATATTCAGCACAATATAAGTGATCTTTATATCCATCATCAAATGTAAGTAAAAATCCATTCTCATCATTTCTTTCAAGATAAAATTTGATTTGATCAAATTCCAACGGATTAACTATTGTAGATTTTTTAGAAAAATACTCTATTTGATTTTCGAATTCACTTTTACGCCTTGAAAAACAATTATATTCAAATTCCTCATTATTTCTAACATAGTGATACATTATAATATGTAACATACGAAAAATATAAACCTTAAATTTAAAGAGTAAGTTTTATGGGAATATTATCATAATCTGATATGAATTTACATTTTGTAATTCCAAATTATCTTATTACCTAAAAAAAATCATAGTAAATTACGTAGTTTATATTTAGTTTTAATCTTTATTGAGATACATAGCAATTGGAATCATCTTTTTTAGAGCTTAATGGGAGAAGGTAGGCAACAACTATTAATTTCCACTTAATTTGCCTTTTAGCCTTAGGTTTAAGCTAAGCCACAATAAAGATTTATTCGAATAACAAAACTTTTTTAAAATCAAGTTCTAAAATTCATCTATACATAGTAAAGGGTAAATCTTATTAATATTCTTTTTTGAGGCAATACCTAAACTAAAATCTTTAAATTTAAACTGCAAAGTATTTAAGCAAAAATTTGATTTCTTATGAATAGCTTTTCTGAAATTATCAGAAATTTGCCATTTACCAATATCATTAGCAATCTTTCCATGATGGTATTTTATTGCTGCTTCTTTTAAAATCCATGTTTTTATAAATTCTGAATTTAAATTATCTCCTTTATACTGTTCAAATTTTCTTTTTTCTGAATTTGAAAAAAATCTTTTTATGATTTTAGAAGAATTTATATCCCTATTATTTCTCTCAATATCTACACCTAATTTTTCTTCTGACCAACCTATAAGAATTTTATCCATACAATGACTTAAGCTAATATGTCCAAAATCTTTTTTAATTTTTGGTGGTTTTCCCAGAGGAGCATCTAAGGGTATCTTTAAAGCTGGAATTTCAAATATATTTGATATTACTTTTCTAATACACCCCCTTGATCTTCGATATAATTTGGATCTATTTGGCGAAATAGTTTTTGAGAATTCCTTTTCCTCTGAGGTAATGGGATATTGGGATCCATTTATAGAAAATAACCATAGAGATAAATTGTGACTATTCATTTAAATTGATTTTTAAAATTTGCTATTTTTTGTTTATATAAAAGACACAAATATTATGATCCAATCTTACAACACCAAAACTTATAAAGTACAGGATTTTTTGAAAAATAAAATTAAAAGTAAAAACCTTTTAAAAGATATAAAATTGAATTAATAGAAGTTATAATTTGTATATGAAAGCAGTTTAATACAGTTGTTTTTATCAATTTACAATAATATTAGGCTACATGAAAAATTATGAAATTATCCTAAAGAAGATTAACCTTCTTTATTCTAATTAGAAATAAATAAATCTATGCTTCTTAAATTTAAAAATTATGTCAGATAATTATTTAAATAAAAGTCCGTACGCAATAGTTTTACTTATTTGGGCAAAACTTAGAAAACGAAGAAAGATCCAAATCTTTTTAAATCTCTTAGTTATGGCTATAAGTGGTTTGGCTGAAATGATAAATCTATCTGTAATAGTTCCTTTCTTAATAATTCTTACTGACCCAAAAAAGATATGGGATTTACCTCTTATTAACGAATTTTCTAATTTCTTAAATATAACGAACCAGGATGATTTGGTCATTCCAATAACAATGCTATTCGCAATGACTGCATTGTTCTCTGGATCTATAAGAGTTTTAAATTTATTTTTAAATATAAAACTTACTTCGGCCATAGGAAATGATTTTAGTTTAGAAATTTATAAAAGAAAATTATTTCAGCCTTATATAATGCACGTTCAAGAAAATAGCTCAGAGGCTATTAATAGTATTGTAAATAATATAAATTCAGTAATTGTTGTAATAGAAAGAACTTTAGCATTATTAACCTCATTTATTGTAATGTTAAATATCTTTTTTGGTCTGATTATATTTAATCCTAATATCACTCTAGCAGTCACTATTTTATTAATTGGTTTCTATTTATCAATAACTTATTTTACTAAAATTAATCTATTTTTAAATAGTAAAACATTAGCCTTTAATCAACAAAAACAAATAAAAATCATTCAAGAAAGTTTGGGTTCTATAAAAGACATTTTTATTTTTAAATCTAAAAATATATATTTGGAAAATTATTCTAAAGCAGATAAGTATATAAGAAAATCATCAGCTCAAAATGTGTTTCTAAAGTCTTCTCCTCGTTATATTATCGAAACATTGGCAATAGTTATCATAACAATTGGTTCTATTTTTCTTAGAAAAGAAAATGAATTTAATGAAGAAATTCTTATAGTTCTAGGTGTATTTGCTCTCGCCTTTCAGAAGCTTTTACCTAATATGCAACAAATCTATATAGGATTATCCTCTATTAGAGCAAATTCTCAACAGTCTTTAAATCTTTTGAGAATTTTAAATAAAAAATTGCTCTACAGTAATCACTTAAATATTTCTGAAACCATAGAATTTAAGAAAAATATCAAGCTGAAAGCTATATCATTTAAATATTCTTCTAAAGAAGATCTTATACTTAAGGATATAAATTTAATAGTTAATAAAGGAGATAGTATTGGAATAAAGGGTACAACTGGAAGTGGAAAAACTACTTTAATCGATATTATTTTAGGCTTTCTTGTTCCATTTAAAGGAAATTTAGAAGTAGATGGCATAAATATATATGATCAAAATCATCCTGAAAGAATTACTAAATGGCAAAATACAATTAGCTATGTACCTCAAGATATATTTCTTTTAGATGGCACTATCAAGGAAAATATTGCATACGGTATACCGAAAGAATTAATTGACTTTAATTTTGTCAAGAAATCTGCGAAGTTTGCAAAAATAGATGATTTTGTCAAATCTAATCCTCTAAATTATGATACATACGTAGGTGAGAGAGGTATTAAATTAAGCGGTGGACAAATTCAGAGGATTGGAATAGCTAGAGCACTTTATAAAAATGCACAAGTTTTTATTTTTGATGAAGCGACGAGTGCATTAGATTATAAAACTGAGTTAGAAATTATTAACTCTATAAAAACTTTTAATAAAGAAGCAACAATTATAATGATTGCTCATAGATTAAATTCATTAAGATGTTGTGATAAGGTAATTGATATTGAGTTAGGCAGAATTAAAAATGTGATTTCTGGCAAGGATATTGATAAAATTTAATCTTTTTTAATTAGTAAATTATTCAAAATTTGATTTAATTTTTGAAAGGCCAAAAAGTAGAATTTTAATGAATTAAATATAACTAAAAAAGAAAAATATTTAAATTTCTAATAGAAATTAATTTTTTGTGTATTTTTAATTTCTAAATTTGATAAGATTTCAGAAATATTTTCTCCTGCACCTCCCGATCCATATAAATATTCAGTTTTAAAACGTCCATGATTTAATTGAGATTTAATGGCTTTTATAATATCTTCTTTTTTAGGTTCAACATCAATAATATTTTTACCTTTTAACCTCATATTTTGTCTGGAACCTATATTAACTGCTGGGACACCAATAGTTTCTCCTTCTCTTATCGCACTGCTTGAGTTGCCAATCATGCAACTACATTGATACATAAGTTGAACATAAATATCAATAGGAAGATTTATAAAAAGATGAAGCCATTTCGGATTATTTATTTCTCTAAATGTTCTTATAGATTTTGAGATCTCATCAGATCCGGCATCAGCATTTGGCCAAATCATAATAGTATTAATTTTTAGTTCATTTAAAGCAGACAGTATTTGATTTATATTGTTTTTATTAGAACCATATTCAGTTGTAACAGGATGAAAAGATACTAGAAGAAATGAATTTTCAGTTATATTAAAATTACCCCCAACACCCTTATAAGTTTCAAAAATTTCTTCTGAATTTATTATTTTACCTTTTTTAATATTTTTTATACATTCAATAACATAATCATTTCTTGGGCAACCCACGGTATAAATATTTTTTGGATCTTCTCCCATTCTTTCTATCCTTTTTGCCGAATCAATATTTGCAGGGAAATGAATATTTGCAAATTTTGTAATGGAATGTCTAACGCTTTCATCTATTGTTCCTGATCTTTCTCCTCCCATAGTATGAGCTATGGGGATATTCATCATGGCAGCAGATACTACCCAAGGTAAAACATCAAATCTATCTCCAATAGCTATTACAAAATCTGGCTTAAGATTTTCTAATGCGAAGGAACAATCTATCATCCCTAAACCTATAGATTTAGCCATGGCTGATGGAGATTCTCCTTCAATTAAGCTATTGGTGACAATGTCCGCATTAAAACCATCTGTATTCATTATTTTTCTTATGTCTCCAAATCTAGGTAAAACAGCGGCACTAGATAAAACTATTAATAATTCAAGTTTTGGATTCTTTTTAATAGATTTCATTATTGAAAATCCACTGCTATAGTTCGCCCTGCTACCTATGTATACAGCTATCTTCTTCATTTTTAAAATTCCTTCTTATAGTAATCTTTAATTAATTCTGATATTTTACCAAAAACTTTACCATGAGCATCTAAAGTTGCTCCCCCAGCATGAGGAGTAATAATTATTCTCCTATCAGAGAATGATTTTTTAATTAAGATATCATTTGGTAATTCAGATGATTTATATTCATTACTACATACATCAAGACCTACAGCGGCAATTATTTCATTATCAATCCCTTTAGAAATTGCTTCTGAATCTAATATTTCACCTCTTGCAGTATTTACTATTATTACACCCTTTTTCATCAAGGTAATTTCTCTATGACTTATTAAATTAGAAGATGAATTATTAAGTTTTGCATGTAATGAGATAATGTCAGACTCTTTTAATAGTCTTTCAAGAGATACCGACTTTATATGTTGATCATATTTTTTTTTATCAATATCATATGCAATTACATTCATCCCAAAACTTTTTCCATATTTTGCAACCATTTTCCCTAATCTCCCATAACCTATTATTCCCAATGTTTTCTGATTAACTTCAAAACCTCTTAAATCAGTGTTAAGCCAGCTTTTTTCTTCTTGAATTCTATAAATTAATGATCTCATTTGACGCATACAAGATAAGATTAACAACCAAGTCATTTCTGCTGTACTAGTAATTTCATTTAAAAAATTTTTATCTTCATTTAAACTTATGAAGTGAATATTCTTTTCTTTTAAATACTCAATATCAATATGATCGCTACCAGTACTTGGAGTAGCCAGGATTTTCATGGATTTTGATAGATTTATAATTTCTTTATCTATTTCTTCAAACAAGTGAGGTATAAATATTTCAAATTTATGAATATTAGTTAATAAAAAATCTCTATCATATTTCTTAAAGGTGCAATTCCCTAATTCTGCAAATGAGATTACATTCGGGTATTGGTTCTTTGAAAAACCAACTAATACTTTTGGATTCATAAATTTATCTTAATTTAGTAAGTTTGCTAAAAAATCTTAGTTGTGACTTAAACTCTTCATAATCTAGAGCTGAAGAGGCTGATATGAAATCAAAATGATCATCAATATTAATTGAATTAGACTCTGGCATTTCTAAACCAATAATATGATTTCCCCTAATTAATTTTTTATCAACAATTTGTTTGGTTTTGGTTAAGTAAATTGCACCATTGCGAACATATGCCTTAGGTAAAAAATCTTGTCTTCTAGAAGGTTCTTTTTCTTTATAATTAGAAAAAAAATCAATTAATTTTCCATTTTTATCTAATCTTTTTATTCTTCTTGGATGATTATCACCTAATTGTTTAATACTTGCTACACAAGTGCAATTTCTATTATTTTTTAATAGTTGAATTGCGTTAGAAATATGTTCTGGTGTTCTAAAAGGCGAAGTAGGTTGCAATATCATAACTGCATCAAAAGTTTTATTTTTTTTTAATTTATACCAATTCAAGGCATGAATAACTGAATCAATTGTTGCTGATTTGTCAGTGGATAATTCAGATGGTCTTAAATATTCTTCCGTAATATCATAGTGAGATAATAGATCCAAATATTTTGGCGAATCTGTAGATACCAGGACTTCATCTAAATATCCTTTTTTCTTAGATTCTATTGCTGAAAATACACTGAATTCTAATAAAGGTATTCCTTTTATAGGCTTGATGTTTTTGTTTTTAACACCTTTTGAGCCAGATCTAGCAGGTATAAAACCCAGTATTTTCATGAATTTATTAGATAAAAAGTGGAATTTAATTTTTGGAAATCCATTCTTTTTTTATCATTTGATCTTTTTTTATATCAATTAATGAGACTTTCCCTATTAAATCATCAATCTTATTCGCAGATATACCTGATCCTGGCTTCTTAAATGAAAGATCATCTAATTTAATTTTTTCTCCTTTTAGAATTTTGTTTTTTGAGAAGATAGATTTTTCAAATATAATTTTCATTTCTTTGTATTTTTCAATATTATCTTTATCAATATTTTTTAAAAGAGCCCTTTTAACATCATTAATGTCTTTTGCTAATTTATTAAATTCATTTGGCTCTAGTGAAAATTGTGCGTCGGGTCCATATAAATTTTTAGAAATGGTAAAGTGTTTTTCAATAACTTTTGCACCCAAGGTAACTGCTGCAATTGAGGTCGCTCCTGAAATTGTATGATCACTCAATCCATATGGAATTTTATATCTATCTTTAAGTTCAGAAAGAATGTTAAGTCCAACATTCTCAGGAGAAGTTGGATAGGTAGAACTACATTGAAGCACACAAATTTCTTGATTATCACTAAACACATTTATAGCATTGTCTAATTCCTGCCAATTTGACATTCCAGATGAAATTATTACTGGGATTTTTGTTTTAGCTATCTCTCTAAGGAGAGGAATGTTTGTCACTTCTCCGGAAGGTACTTTTATAATCTTAAATCCAGCTTTTAAAGCCCTTTTTAAACTTTCTATAGAGAAGACTGATACACATGGTATTACATTTCCTTTTATACACTGCTGTACTAATTTTTTGAATTGATCTATACTGAATTCTGTTCTTTTAAAGTATTCATATCTTGTTTCATTTGTAAGACTTTTTGTAGAGGGGGCATTTACAGTAGTTTCTTCTTCGGAAATATGCCACTGATATTTTACTATGCTAGCTCCAGAGATAATGGCAGATTCAGTAAGTTTTGTAGCAAGACCAAAGCTACCATCATGAGTCATTCCAATTTCGGCAATTAAATAAGCTGTATTTGTATCTTTGAAGTCTATTAACATATTTTTAAGGAAATTTTTTATGTGATTTTATTTGATGTATAAAGAATTTAAAATATAACTTAACATATTAGATTTAAAGATCATGAGACATAAATTATATATCTAAATTTTAATATTTTACTTTATTTAATTATTTTTTATTTTCTTAATTTTAAATTTATTGGTAAATAAGATTATGAAGTAATTCAAAATTAATGTTAATTAATTAGAAAAATAAATATTATCAATGCATTATTACATTATTAAGTGTTTATATGAATATATGCTTAGGAATCATTTTATATTAGGGATCCTCAAAAATAAGGAAATATATAACTATTTAAATTTAAGAAGAATTGAATTTATTTAGTTTTTTAATATTGTCATGTTATATAATTAAAAATTGTTATTTAAAGTAAATGCATGTTTTAGTAACCGGTGGTTCAGGTTTCATACCAAGTCATATAGTTGATAGACTTCTTCAAGATGGGCATAAAGTAAGAGTTTTAGATTTGTGGCAAAGTGAGGATTCTGCAATACATAATGCAAACACAAATTTTGAGTTCATAAAAGGTGACGTTTTAGATGATGTCTTGATAAAAAGTTGTATGAAAGGTATAGACAGGGTTATTCATATGGCTGCAGTACTTGGTACAGCAGAAACAATAACTACTTATGATGTTGAGAAAGTTTGTATGGTGAATATTATTGGAACTACAAAGATTCTCAAGGCCGCAAAAGAAGAGGGTGTTGGTAGAGTATGTATACCGACAACCCCAGATGTCCCGTGGGTAAACCCATATAAAATAACTAAAGCTGCAGTTGAGAAATTATGTCAATTGTTTTCTAAAGAATATTCTTTAGAAGTCGTTGCTCTCAAATTAGGAAATATATATGGTGCTCGAGAAAGATGGTTGGATGGCCCAAAAGATGCTCCTTACAATTACCAAAAAATAATTCCAACAATTTTAATGGATGTTATGGATGGGAAGAATTTTAAAATATATGGTAATGGAGAGCAAAAATCTGAATATATTTATGTCGATGATGTAGTAGAGGCATTTATAAGGGCGATATTATCTGAAAAAAATTTGGGAGGTGAGATAATACATGTTGGATGTGGAAATAGTAATTCAGTTAATGAAATAGTTGATGCATGTGAAAAAGTATGGAATAGAAGTATCCCAAGAGAATATGTCGAAATGAGGCCAGGTGAAGTTCATTTTCTTGCTTATCTAGATCCTAAACCAATGAAAAAACTACTTAATTATGAATTACAGTGGAACTTAGAGGAAGGCTTAGTTGAAACAATTAAATATTATGAAAAAATGCATGCAAGATATAAAAACTAAATTTTTAAAATATAATATACGCTTTGTGTAGAATATAAACATAAACGATTTTTTTTGAATTAAACAGTTATATAGATTATTTAAAAAGATAAAGAAGTAAGTTATGAGAAAATCTAAATCGATATTTTTATTAGGTCCATATTTAAATATTTTCTTACTTTGGGTAATAAGTCTTTTTAAAAATAATAAGTATTTTTTAATAGATTCATCATTACCTCAAAATTGTAAAATTAAAAATATTAACAAATTTCATTGGAATAAAGAAGATCAAATTTTAAAATTACAAATAAATTCTTTAGCTTTTAAGTTATTGAAAAATAAAGAAAAAGATTTTTTTAAAGATAATATATTTTTTTTAGAAATTCAAAAAAAAATTTTTGTAGAAAGATATTCACATATTCTAATGCTTATAGGTTTATCAAATAAATTTAAAAAAAAAGATAAAATATTTATCATAATGCCACAAATATATAAAGCCTTATGGAAAGATGTATTTATATATTTAAAAGAAAATAAGAAAAATGTTATTAATTTTCAAAAAAATATTCAACCTATTTTTTTAGGTCTACCTTTATTAACAATTTTAATTAACTATTGCAAGTCACATGCGGTTTTATTATTTTTCTTATCCAATATAAAAAATATAAGGTTATCAATTAGTAAAAAAACATATAAATTAGGGTTGCTTTCTTGGGGAGAGGCATTAAAAATTAGGGGATTTAGAGGGGATAATTATGGATTAGATTCTGTTTTGCCAAATGATATGCCGAATAATGAGGTTGTTGTATATTCAAGAAATAAGCTTACGGCTTCATATCAAGAATCTATTATTAAAAATAATTTTAATATGATAGATTTTCAAAATAATAATGTTTTTAAACTTTTTACTTTTTCAGATTTATCACAATTTTTCAAGATATTAATAAAGACTAATTATCTATTTATAATAAAAAATTTTTCAATTGATTTAACATTAATTGATCAATATCCAAAGGTTATTTTAAATTTTTTAAAATGGAATAAATTTACAGATTTATATTTTTTTGACATATCAATTTCATATAATGATTATGGACTTTCTGATTTAATAAGAAATAAGATTTTCTTATCTAAAGGAATAGAATGTTGGAGCTATGTTCATTCTATGACTGATGGTTACTTGTTTAGTAAAAAAGAATTATTAATCTCTCCTCAACAATCATTTATTGACTTTTCAAAAAGATATTATTTATTACCTAATCAATATCAATCTTTTAAAAATTCTGGTATTTCTTCAAATGAAAATATATTAATAGGTCCTTTATTTCAGAATTACAAAAAGAAATACAACTTAAATAAAGCCTTTAAAAATAAAATAATAATAAGTATTTTCTCTTCTACTTTAGGTGAGAATAGCGTTCACTCATATAATTCTCACAAATGTTTTTTTCTAAACTTATTTCAATTCATGAAAGATGTAGATAATAATTACTTATTCATTATAAAAATAAAAAATTTTAAAAAAGATATTAATAAACATAATAAAATTTTTAAAAATAAATTATGTAATTATTTAATTAGAAATAAAAAGATGATATTAATAAAAGAAGAAGTTGAATCTCAGGAATTAATTAATTGTTCAAATGCGGTTATAAGTATGGCTTTCACTTCACCCACTTTTGAGGCTCTTGCTTCAAATAAACCAGCTATTTTCTTTGATCCTTACAAGTTAGCAAAAAATAATTACTTGGAAGGTCTTAATGATCTCTATATTAATGATAAACAAAAATTAAATTTATTTATTGAAAGTATAGTTAAAGAAAAAGAGATTTCTAGTTGGATAAAAAATATACGTAAAGAAATTGGTTTGGAAAAAGCAAATTTAGGAATAGAAAAAATCAAAAATGATTTAAAAGGCTTTTATGATTACTAGATAATTAAGTTTTAAATTTAATTTATCGAAAGTATTGAGAAGTCTAAAAAAAATATTTGGACTATACCATTTAATATTTTTTGTAATATTAATCAGATTTATGTTTTATTGCCTCTTAAGATTAAAAATATTAAAATTAATATTACTCATATTTGTTTATTGTAATTGTCAATAATTCTTGCAACTGGTGGATTGGGTTTTATAGGAAGTCATACATGTTTAGAAATGTTAAATAATGGATTTGATGTCTTAATCATTGACTCATTGATAAATAGCTTTAGTGAGGTTAAAGAAAGAATAGAGAAAGCTTTAATCAATAATAATGATAGAGAAAAAGGTAAATTATATTTTAGAAAAGGTGATATTAGAAATTATGAATTTCTTAATAGTATTTTTGAAGAATTTCGTAGTTCTCAAAAACCGATAAAAGCGGTTATTCATTTTGCAGGATTAAAGTCTATTTATGATTCAATAATCAACCCTTTAGATTACTGGGAATTCAATGTAAATGGAACTATTAATCTATTAAAAGTTATGAAAAAGAATAAATGTTTTAATATTGTTTTTAGTAGTAGTGCAAGTATTTATAAGTCAGATTCAATGTTTCCAATTAAGGAAGATTATGAGTTGAAACCAATAAACGTTTATAGTAATACCAAGTTGATAATAGAAAGAATTTTAGATGATATATATAATAGTGAATCTAATAAATGGAGAATAGTACGTTTAAGATATTTTAATCCTGCAGGTGCACATAGTGATGGCTTTTTAGGGGAAGATCCAAAAAATATTGCCACAAATTTATTCCCATCTATTATTAGAACTTTAGAAAATAAATCTGAGTTTTTGCCAATATATGGTAATGATTGGCCTACCAAAGATGGAACATGTGTTAGAGATTATATTCATATTATGGATCTAGCTGAAGCTCATTTATTATCATTGAAACTTATTTTAGAAAATAAACCTCAAAATTTATATATGAATATTGGGACAGGGGAAGGTTCAAGTATTCTTGAAGTTTTAGATGCTTTTAAAAATTATTTGAATTTGGAAGTTAAATATAAATTTGTTGATAGAAGAGAAGGGGATTACCCCTACGTAGTAGCAGACAATAAATTAGCAAGCTCGATTTTAAAGTGGAAGCCAAAAAGAAATATTGTTGATATTTGTAAAGATGCATGGAATTGGCAACTAATCAAAAATAATAAAAAAAGTAAATGAAAATAGCCTAATTATTTTTTAGGGAAACTTCATTCTTAAAATATTTAATAACAGTTTTTATGGGTTTTTCTAAAAAGAGAAACAATTCATATGCCAAAAAAAATAGTCCTGAGAATAGAAATTTTCCTTTACATTTACTAATTAAATATTTATCAAAGAATTTTTTTAATAAATTTACTTTTTTTAAAAGCTTTTTAAGCAGATTTAATTTTATAATAATATGTAAAATGCTTTTAAATGAAAGTATTAATTTTAGCAGGTGGTCTTGGATCAAGACTCTCAGAATATACGGAAAATCTACCAAAGCCCATGGTGACGATAGGAGGATATCCTATCCTTTGGCATATTATGAATATTTACTCTCGTTCAGGTTTTAATGATTTTTATTTTGCTCTGGGATATAAAGGAGACAAAATAAAAGAATACTTTTATAAAAAGCAATTATTTAATTCTGATCTGACTATTAATTTAAAAGATGGGAATATCAAATATCACGAAAATCAGAGAAGTGAATGGGAAGTTACATTAGTCAACACAGGAGATAAATCAATGACTGGAGGTAGAGTAAAAAGAATGCAATCTTATATCGGTAATCAAACTTTTCTTTTAACTTATGGAGATGGACTAGCAAATATTAATATTCAAAAACTACTTGAATTTCATCGCAGTCATGGAAAGATGGTAACAGTCACTGCTGTTCATCCAGTAGCAAGATTCGGAGAATTAGTTTTAGAGGGAGAAAAAGTTAACTTTTTTAAGGAGAAACCACAGACAGCTAAAGACTGGATAAATGGTGGTTTTTTTGTAATTGAGCCAGAGTTTTTCAATTATTTAGATTCTGATGATACGGTTTTGGAAAAAGAACCTTTAGAAGAGATTGCAAAAATTGGTCAATTGATGGCTTACAAGCATGAAGGATTTTGGCAATGTATGGATACACGAAGAGATAAAGATTTTCTTGAAGACATGTGGAATAATAATAATGCTCCTTGGATTCTGATGTAAATTAAGAGAAGAAAAGAAAATTTTGTGAAAGGTAGTATACTAGTATTAGGCGGTAGTGGTTTTATTGGTTCACATCTCATAGAGAGATGTAGTCAATTAGGTTATATATGTGTATCCCTTTCCTTAAAAGAAAATCTATTATCAAAAAATTTAAATAATGTTTCTTATTTAAATGTCGATATAAGAAACTTTTCAGAATTAAATAAAGCTTTAAAAGGTATGAAATTTGATTATGTAATAAATCTATCTGGTTATATTGATCATAGTAATATTTTAAATGGTGGTATTGATACTTTTAATGCACATTTTGAAGGGTTGGTAAATGTAATTAGGTCAATTGATTTGAACGTTATTAAAAAGTTTATACAAATAGGATCTAGTGATGAGTATGGAAATGTCATATCTCCTCAGAATGAGAGTTGTAAAGAAGAACCAATTTCACCATATTCATTAGCAAAACTTTCCTGTACAAATCTTCTTAAAATGCTTAATAAGACAGAGGGGCTACCGGTGGTAATATTAAGACTATTTTTAGTATATGGTGAAGGCCAAAAATCAGATAGATTTTTACCTTTTGTTATTAATAGTTGTTTAAGAAATCAAAAATTCCCAACTTCACTAGGGGAGCAAATTAGAGATTTTTGCTATATAAGCGATATAATAGATGGAATATTAATAGCATTAAATAATAAAGATTCTAATGGACATATCATAAACTTGGCATCAGGAGTTCCAATATCAATAAAAGAAGTAATTTATAAAATTGTGAAAAATGTTGGATATGGAAACCCTCAATTTGGTGAAATTAAATATCGTCCGCAAGAAAATATGAAACTTTATGCAGATATAAAAAAAGCAAAGAGGTTATTAAATTGGGAACCAAGAGTTAAATTAGAAACTGGTTTAATAAAAACAATTATGTACTATCGTAAAAATCTATTTTGATTATTAAACAACCATTAGTCTCCGTGATAATTAACTGTTTTAATGGAGAAAAGTATCTAGAAGAAGCTTTAAAATCTGTTTATAATCAAAGTTATGAAAACTGGGAAATAATTTTTTGGGATAATAAATCCACAGATAAAAGTTTAAAAATCTTGGAGAAAAATAATCATCCTAAAATAAGATATTTTTATGCAAAAGAATTTACTGAATTAGGAGAAGCAAGAGAGTTGGCTTTCAAAAAATCGAAAGGGGAATGGATATCATTTCTTGATTGTGATGATATTTGGATGCCAAATAAGTTAAGCGAGCAGATCAAAATAATTAATGAGAATAAAGGTAATTTTGGATTGATATATTCAAAGTGCCATATATTCGTTGATAAAATTAATAGAAATAATATGTTAGTGAGAAAAAAAGCAATCCAACCTTGTAAAGATAAACTACAATCGATAAAAGTAAATCAAGAGTTATTTAAGGGTAATTTTTTGCCTTTTCCATCTATTTTATATAATAAAAAAGCGATTATCAAAGCAGGTAAATTCTCATTTTATAAATTCTCTCCTGATTATTATTTGAATCTTTTTATCTCTCAAGAATATGAGGTGTATGGAATAAACAAAATATTATGCCTATATAGATTTCATAATACAAATCTCTCTAAATCTATTAGGGAAGATGGTATTAGAGAGGCTATATCTATTATTTATAGATTAACACCAAAAGCAAAGGCAGATATTTTATCTAAAACGCATAAAATAAGATACGTTTTATTTTTAATTACAAGATTTAAATTTAAAAAATCATTGAGATATCTTAATGATTTGGGGATTAGGAATAGTATCTTAGCATTGTTTGAAATATTTTTTTATTTTTTAAAATTTAAAACAAAAGTTTAACCTTAATAATAAATCTTAAAGTATCTGAATAAAAGCATATTAAAAATAAAGTATATTATTGCCAATTCAAAATAAAAATAACATAAGTTAAATTCCAAAATTTTATTAGTTTATCAACAGGTTTGAGTAAATTTTATTAGGGATTTTTTGTTCTGTTAATATTTTTTATTTCTTACTTTAGATAAATTACTTGAAAATAAGTTTCGCATTTATTAATAATATTTTTTCTTTTCATTACTACATGATCTTTTTTATGCGTTATTAATTTTTTCAAATTTACTTTATTTAAAGAAAATATTTATTAAAAGTATCCTTATTAATCTTTCTGATATGAATTTTGTAAAAAAAAAGTATCTTAGTTAAAATAAAATATAATACTTTTGAAATTAATCTATTCTTTTTCAATAATTAATTGTGGATAATTTAATAATTTATGAATTAAATGAAGTACCTGCAAAATTGTTAAAAAAATATGTAAGTTATAAGCCTAAAAGTAACTTTGCTAAAGTTTTTAATGAAGGAATTTTTAAAATTACAACAACAAAGGATGATGGCGAATTACATCCTTGGAGTACCTGGCCTACCCTACACAGAGGTGTTCCTAATTACAAACATAATATTAGATTTATAAATCAAGATTTAGTTTTAGCCAACAAAAAATATCCACCATTTTGGATCGATCTGGGATTAGCAGGAATTGATGTGGGTATTTTTGGTTCATTACAATCATTTCCTCCTGTTTATGGAAAAAACTTTAAATTCTACCTTCCAGATACATTTTCTCCTAATGAAGAATCTTTCCCCAGTAGAATCAAAGATTTTCAGAGATTTAATCTTAAATTAGTAGGAAGAAACAAAGCCATTACTGGGAAACATGATTTGGATTCTTTGATAATGTTTTTAAAATTAGTCCTTTTTGGTAATTTTAGCTTTAAATCTCTACGCATTACAATTTTTCATTTAATCAAGGAAGTAATTGATTCTAAATATAAAAAAAGAAGATCTCTAATACAGCCTATTTTAGGTTTTGATGTTTTTTGGAAACATTTTCTAAAATTCAAACCTAAACTAACAACTTTCTTCACTAATCATGTGGCAGGGATGATGCATAGATATTGGAAAGATACTTTCCCAGAAGATTTTGGTTTGGAATTAAATGATATTAATAAATTTAACTGCAAATCAATTTATAAAGCTATGGATATTGCTGATGAACAAGTTGGTAAATTAATCAAATATTGTGATAAGAATGGATCCACACTTTTAATAATGTCAAGTATGGGACAAGAATCAATTGAGTGGGGAGAATATTTATCAGAAATAATTATTTCTGATGAAATAAAACTTTTAAAAAGTCTAAAATTATCAACTTCAAAATATTCTTTATTTCCTGCTATGCATCCTGATGTAGTTTTTGATTGTTATACGCAAAAAGACTTGAATTTTTTAATTAAGCTCATTACGGGATTTAGAGATACAGAAGGTAATAGTTTAATTAAACTAAAATATCAACCGGTAGGTCTAAGAGTAAATTTTTCTTTAGGGAGAGAAACAAAGGCATTAAAAAAAGATAAAAGAATTTATAATTTAGAGACTGGTAGAGAAGAATCTATTGATTTTTATGGATTAAAAATTATAAAAAGAGATAAAGGTTCTGCCTATCATACTCCTAAAGGGATATTAATGTCATATGGGAAAAATGCAGAACATTTTGGTTTTAAAAATTTGGAAACTATAGATACTTGTAAGATTAAAAAAACAATATTGTCTTTCTTTAAAATTTGATACTTAATTTATAACTTTAATAAGTTAAATATCTATAGTAGATTTTTATTTTTTTAGCTTTTAGAATTTCTCCATTCAGTAACAAGCTCTGAAAGTTTTTTAAAAATTTTATCTTTATCTCTTAATCGAATTAATTCATTAAGAACTAAAAGTTCAGGAAATAATGTTTCAGACTTTAGAAAATTCTCTTTAGCCATATAGATTAAAGGGTGTAAAGTTTTCTCAGCATTTTCTTCAATTAATAATTCCTCATATAGTTTTTCTCCTGGTCTTAGGCCTGTTGTAATAATTTCAATGTCACCTTTAGGATTATTTGAATCTTTTAAAGTTAAACCGCTTAATCTAATCATCTGCTTTGCTAGCTTCATAATTGAAATTGGTTTGCCCATATCTAATAAAAAGACTTCTCCCCCCTTGGCTAAAGAGGCTGTTTGCAATACTAATGAGGCCGCTTCCTTAATAGTCATAAAATATCTCATGATGTCTTTATGAGTTACGGTCAAAGGTCCGCCCAGTTTTATTTGCTTTTCGAATAATGGAACTACTGATCCAGAAGAAGCTAAAACATTCCCAAATCTTACTATTGAAAAACAAGTATCTTTATTAGCATTATTTGATTCTTTATCAGCAAAAGATTGTATTATGAGTTCTGATAAACGTTTTGAGGCGCCCATTATATTGGTAGGGCGAACAGCCTTATCACTTGAGATTAGAATCATTTTTTCTATTCCTAAAATTGAAGAATATTTTGCGACTACAAAAGTTGAATTCACATTATTATCAAGACCATCAATAGGATTTTCTTCCACTATTGGCACATGTTTATAAGCCGCGGCATGAAAAACTATATTTACTTTATATTTTTTAAAAGATGATTCAATTAATGATTCAGATGTTGCATTGCCTAATATATATTTAACATTGCTATTTTCGGGATATCTTTTTTGAATGATCTCCTTAATTTTATATAGATTAAATTCATTAATATCCAATAAAATTAAAGAAAAGGGTTTTAATTCTAAAACTTGTAGAGCTAATTCGTTTCCAATAGAACCGCCCGCGCCAGTGATACATATGTTTTTACCAACAATTCCTGGACCTAAAAATTCTGAATAAGCAGTTACTGTATCTCTGCCTAATAAATCATCTATAACAATAGGTCTCAAATTGTTAATTGAGGCTTCTCCTTTTTCAATTTGTTCAATAGAAGGGACCTGCAAAACTGGTATATTAAATTTGTATAGGTTCTTAATTATTTCTCTTTTTCTTTTATTTTCTACTGAAGGCATTGCTAATAAAATCTGATCAATATTTGTGCGTTTAAAATATTGTTCCATTTTTGAAGAGGATATTATTGGTATATTATTAATAGATCTGTTTTTTAAAGAAACAGAATCGTCTATAAAAAAAACTATATTGTGGCTTCTAGCAATATTTAAACTTGATGATAGTTGCGCCCCAGCAGAACCTGCACCATAAATAGCTACTTTTTTTAAATTGTTTAAATCACGTTTTTGGGCTTTTATTAGAAAGTCTCTAAGAATAAATCTTATTGATAAAGTAAAAGTGTATAGAAAGGAAAAAAGTAAAACAAGACTTTTTACATCGATATTTAAATTAAAAAGGGCTTGGGAAGATATAAAAAATAAAATAATATAAACTAGAATATTTCTTAGAAAGATATTATAAATTAAAGATGTATCCACAAACCTTGTTAAACTATTATATTGCTTGGTAAATATGTAAGTTAATAAACAAGTTATAAGTATGATTAGGTAACCCAAAAAAGTGATATTTGAAACATCTTTGCTTGATGATAACCAAAAGGATAAAAAAGTAGAAATAAAAACTATGATAGTATCCACTAAAACCATAAGAAATCTTCTTTTTAGCGGTGATGTAGTTATTAATCCTTTAAGTAAATTAGAACTAATCATTAATAATAATTTATATTTCTCTAACTAAAATTATTTTATCTCCACTCATGTTGTATTTATATTTTTTGTTATTAATTCAAACTTATTATTTAAAAAGTAATTGAAGAAATATTTTTTAATATTGTGTTTATAAAAACTTTAGTTCTTTTTTTATGGCTAAATTGTCGTGAATATAAATATGCTTTTTGGGATAATTTCTCAATAATTTCTGTGTTATTTGAACATAATTTCATTAGATTCGAAAATTCTACAATAGAAAATGGTTTAGCAAGAAGTCCTGTGACATTATTTTTTAAACTATTTTTTATTCCATAAATGTCATAAGCTATTGTAGGAACTTTGCATGAAGCTGCTTCAATGATTGTATTACTGAATCCCTCTCTTCTGCTTGGTAAAAGTAAAATATCTGCATTTTTTAAAAAAGATTCAGGATTATTAGTAAAACCATGAAGAATGATGTTTCTAGGCCATTTTTCTTTAATATAATTTAAATTTTTTAAAATTTTTATATCTTCGCAAGGTCCAACAAATGTAAATTGATCTTTTTTAAAAGTTTTCAGATGTTTTGGAACTATTTGTATAAGATCATTAATACCTTTATCTATATTTAATCTACCTAAGTATAAATATTTAATCCCTTTAGAAGATTTTAAAGAACTTTTTAAATTAGAATCTTTAATCTTAAATCTTTCTAGATCAACCCCTGAAAGAGATCCATTTTTTAAACCAATTATTTTTTTTGAGCAATACAACTTTTTATTTAAAAATACAGCTTGGCTCTCACTGTCAGCCAAACAAAGTGTAGAATTTTCTGCAATTAAACTATCTATTAAGCAGTAAAACTTTGCTTTGATCCCTTTCATATTTGCCCATACTTGCCCTGTAAATGTGTGCACATTTATAACTGAAGAAAATAATTTAGAAACAACCAAGGATATAAAACCTGCCTTTGGTGTGAAACTAATTATTAATTCAGGTTTTTCTTTTCTAATGAATTTAGTTAATTGAATAATAGAATTTAAATCTTTAATTAAATGTGGTTTCCTTGTTATTGGAATTGAAACAAATTTAACTTTTGATGGTATTTTATAATTATCTAGGGATTTCTTATTTGATGCCAAAAAGACTTCTAAACCTTTTGATTTTGATAAATAAGACAGAATATAGTAAAGATGTTGGTGTGCAAATAGCAGATCGTTTGTAATGCATATTATTTTGTTTATTTTTCTTTTTTTCACAATTTATTAAGGTATTTTAGAGATTAATTTAGAAAGATTCGTTTTCATAACGCGTTACGCTATAAAGGAAAATTATTCTTAAAAGTAGTTTCTTACTTAAAAAACTCAAGCAAAATTTAATTAATTTTATGCTGAATGATGGTAGTGTGAATAATGGATAAAATCTATTTGCGGCATAGTAAATATCTTTAAATTTAATTTCTTTTGAAATTATTTTTTCATGATAAAAAATTGAATCTGAACCTTTTACTCTACTGCAGTTTTTTATATAATTAATTGAATTTTTGATTTCTTTAGTGATGTCATAATAAGAGCAAAAACTAAATTGACCTCCAGGACAAAAAAAGAAAAAAAATAATTTGAAATAAGGTTTTCTTAATATTACTTTTATTTTATTATAAAAATTTTTTCTAGAATTATTTTTTATACTCGCAGGCAACAAATTAAAAATGTGGATTTTATAAGAATTATTCATTAAATAAATATCTGCTTCATTTTTAGTTTTCCCATATAAATTAAATGGTTTTCTAGTAGATTTTCTTGTTATCAGGTTATTATTTGGAATCCCAAAAACAGCAAGCGTGCCTAAGTAGATTAAATGAACTCCATATTTATTGCATAATTCTCCAATTTTAATTAAAAAATATTGATTATATTTTTTCATTAATTTCTCATTTCTTGTTTCTCCTCCTAAATAAATTAAAAATTTATAAATATTCTTTTTCAGTTTATTCTTAATAGGAAATATATTTTGATAAATATCAAAATCTTTATTTATTTCAATAAGTTCAAGTTTGTAATCTTCTAATAAAGAATTCGATATATCAGAAGAAAATGAACCAGGATTTCCAACTATTAATAAGGTCATTAAAATTAAATTGCAAATGTCCAGAATATATATATAGTTCTGAATTCATAAATAAATTTACCAAAAATATTAAAATAAAAAACGTAAAACTTATATTTAAAAATAAAATATAATTAAAGCAATTGTAATTATATTAAAATGAGATTTAAATTAAAGTTTTTTATATAAGCATGAATATACTAGTTACCGGTGCAGCTGGATTTATTGGTTTTAGTCTATGTTTGAAACTTTTAGAAGAAGATAATTTTGTTATTGGCTTAGACAACTTAAATAATTATTATGATGTAAAACTCAAGGAAGCAAGAATTTTAAAATTACAAGAAAAAGCAAAAAACTTAAATAGAAAATTTGTTTTTATTAAAGTTGACCTTGAAAATGAGACAAAAATAAGAAATATTTTTAAGAAATATTCTTTAGAGGTTGTCGTTCATTTAGCCGCCCAAGCTGGCGTTCGTTTTTCTGTTAAGAATCCTTATTCTTATATTAATTCTAATATTGTGGGATTTCTCAATATCCTTGAAGGTTGTAGAAATTATCCAGTAAAGAATTTTATCTTCGCAAGTAGCAGTTCGGTCTATGGAGGGAATACAAAAATGCCTTTTAGTGAAAGTGACGGAGTAGATCACCCTTTAAGTTTATATGCTGCTAGTAAAAAGTCGAATGAACTAATGGCACATAGTTACTGTAGTCTATTCAATATTCCAACAATAGGTTTAAGGTTTTTTACAGTATATGGACCTTGGGGAAGACCAGATATGGCATTATTTTTATTTACAAAAGCTATTATTTCTGGTGATCCCATAAAAGTTTTTAATAATGGTAAAATGTTGCGAGATTTTACTTATATTGATGATGTTATTAAAAGTATAAATTTATTAATTAAAAAACCAGCTACTAGTTATCCTTTTTTTGATAAGAAGAAGCCCGATCCTTCAATAAGTTGGGTTCCTTACAAGATATTTAATATTGGCAATTCTAAACCAATATCTCTAATGGAATACATAAATGCAATTGAGGATTCGTTGGGAACTAAGGCAATAATAGATTATCAACCTTTACAGGCTGGAGACGTCGAGGCAACATCAGCAGATATATCAAATCTTGTTAAATATATAAACTACAGGCCAAATACTTCAGTTAAGGTTGGAATCGGTAAATTTGTCGATTGGTATAAAAATTTTTACAAGATTTATTAACTATATTTTATTTATTACCATTTAAAGTTAATTTCATCTAAATTTTTTCTCTCAACCTCATTAGGATCATGGATCATATCAGCAACATTGTTTACTATACTAAATGGTCTATATAATCCTTCAAATGCAAACCAAACATTTGGATATATAGTTAATCTGTAAAGGTTCTTTTCATTAAGAATAATACTTTCAAATTCTTTTAAATTCTCAGAAAAAACAAATCTTACTTCACCCATTACACATGTTAAATTGATAGTCATTTCGAGGTGTTTTTTCCACCCTTTTTTTTTTGCAAAATTAATTTTTGAATAATAAGTTTCCCCGAATCCTTTATATCCTTTATCTCCAACTTTGATATTTTTTAAAACATCTCCTCCATCTACTATTATTCTCTCGATTGATGTTTTGATAACTTTATCATTAAGCATTTGTCCAAGATAAATTCTTTAAAATCGCTGAGTTTGTATAGTTTTGTATTTGATTAGTTGATATTTCCAATAGGTCATCTTTCTTTTCATAAAAGTATTTATACCATTTTACAGTTTGATTAATTGTTTCATTAAATCCCCAAACTGGTTCCCAAGATAATTTTACAAGTGCTTTATCGCAATTAAGTTTTAATAAATCACTTTCTTGACTATTTGTATCTTTTTCTATTTTCCATTTTACTTTGTCCCAATACTTTGACATTTCCTCTACTACTTCAATAACTGAAAAATTTTGATTTGCAGGAGGTCCGAAATTAAATGCCTCTCCTTTAAGATCCTCGTCAATATCTAGTCTACTGGCAAGGCTTAAATAACCACTAATAGGTTCTAGTACATGTTGCCATGGTCTAGTTGATTGAGGACTTCTAATAATGACTTCTTGATCACTTGCCCATGATTTCATACAGTCAGGTACAAGTCGATATTTAGACCAATCACCTCCTCCAATAACGTTGCCGGCCCTCCCGACTCCAATCCTAATATTACTATTGTTAAAAAAACTTTTAGAGTATGATCTTATTGCAAATTCGGCAGAACCTTTTGATGCACTGTAAGGGTCTACTCCTCCTAATTTATCGTTCTCTCTGTATCCCCAATCCCATTCGAGATTATCATAAGATTTATCACTTGTTATGAATATTGCAACACATTTATTTCTAATAGATTTGAGAGACTCAAGAATTGATACTGTACCCATTGTGTTTGTTTGCCAAGTTAAAAAAGGATCTTGATAAGAAACTTTTACTAATGATTGTGCAGCAAGATGAAAAATAAAATCAGGCTCTATGTCTTTAATAATTTCCTTAATATTCTTTACATCACAGATATTTGCTCTAAAATCGATCAGTTTTTTTTCTAGGTTACAACAAGAGAAGTGTGAAGGAGTGGTGGGGATTGAATTTGAAATCCCGAAAACCTTAGCTCCAAGAAGAAATAACCAAATACTTAACCAACTTCCTTTGAATCCAGTGTGGCCAGTTATTAATACCTTTTTATTGTTAAAAGTTTCATGGAAAAATAAATTGTCTTTGTCCATATAAGCTTATTTTTTCTATAAAAAATCATAAAAACAATTTATCGTTTAATAATATATAAAATGCTTTATTTTCATATTATACAATTGATTAAAATTCTTTCAAAGAAATAGATTGTGAACTATGTATTAGGCCTTGGCTTTATAAACTTGTTTATTGCTTTTTGGGTAACTAAAAGTTTAGTTCCTTATTTAATTAAATTTGGAACTAAATACAACCTATTGGACAAACATGAAGAGAGAAAACAAAATAAGAAGGGAATGGTAAGGATTGGAGGGGTTTCTATTTTAATAGGTTTTTTAATCTCTCAATTTTTAACTTTTATTTTTTTAAATCTTAATATATTTTCAAATGCTGGCTTAAATTTAAACACAATTCCACTTCTATTCGGCATTCTATTTTTCTTTATTATTGGTTTATTTGATGATTTATTTAATCTTTCACCTTATTTGAGATTATTTTTTCAAACTTTTGGAATGAGCTTTGTTTGGGCTAATGGATTATCTATTAATTCACTGGATGTTTCCTTCCTTCCCCTTAATTCGAATGTGGTTGTACTATCTCCTTTAACGAGTTATTTAATAACTTTTCTTTGGTTAGTGGGTGTTACGAACGCAATAAATTGGATAGATGGACTTGATGGATTATCCACAGGTATAACTCTAATTAACTTTTTGGGGATAGCATTTATAAGTTTTTCTCTTGAGAATAATTCTATTTTTTATTTATCTTTATCTCTTGCAGGCTGTTGCATTGGATTTTTAATATTTAATTTTTTCCCCTCAAAAATATATATGGGGGATTCAGGTTCCTATTTGATTGGGTTTAGTTTAGCTTGTCTAAGTCTTCTTACTTTTAAGGATGTTAATAGTGACTTATCAAATAATTTAGTCTTTTTGCAAAAGTCTTTTTTATTAGTTTTAGTACCATTTTTAGATATGTTTGTAGTAATTTTTTTACGACTTAGAAGTGGTAAATCGCCTTTTTTTCCAGATAGATTGCACTTACATTTTCGTCTTCTGGATCGATTTAAGGACGTAAAGAAAACAGTTTTTACAATTTATGGGTTAGTTTTTTCTTCTACGATGATTGCAATATTTTTATGATAAATTTTTTTTATTAAAACTTAAGTTCCGTCACCAATTCTCCATAAATTAAAATTATATTTTGAAATCCTTTCTCTTGAAAGGACAGATCTAACATCAAAAACCCACGCAGGTTGCCTCATTAACTTTGATGCTTTTCCCCAATTAATGCAGAAATATTCTTCCCATTCAGTTAGGATTACAATGGCATCTGCATTTTTAAAACATCCATCTATATCTCTTACGAAACTCCAGGCCCCTTCAATATTAAGTATGGATGTATCATTAAAACTTCCTAGATCTTTATTCTCTTCAATTAATAAGTCACTAGCAATTTGTTGAGAAGATACTTTTGGGTCGTGAATAAATAAATTAGCTCCTTCTTGGAGTAAATCCTTACAGATGCTAATTGCAGAGGATTCCCTAGTGTCATTTGTATTTGCCTTGAAAGCAAATCCCAAGATACAAATTTTTTTACCAGTCACTGTACCAAACAATTTTTTTGTGATTAATCTTGAAATCCTATGTTGGTGCCAAGTGTTTAGATTAACAACAGATTCCCAAAAATTGGCAACTTCAAATAATCCAAAGTGTCTTGATAAATAAACTAAGTTTAATATATCTTTTTTGAAACAACTGCCCCCAAACCCAGGGCTTGCGTCTAGGAATTTAGAACCAATACGACTATCAGAGCCAATTGCTCTGGCTACCTCCCTTACATCTGCTCCGGTAGCCTCACATAATGCACTTATTGAATTAATTGAACTTATTCTCTGAGCTAAAAAAGCATTAGCGGTTAATTTTGCAAGCTCACTACTCCATACATTTGTAATTAGTATTTTTTCTTTTGAAACCCATCTCTCATAAATTTTAACTAAGGATTGAATGGCAGTCTTATTCTCTCCACCAAT
>MDTE01092700.1_pt1 | contig 45024 bp, 48 predicted proteins | sample 811231 | NCBI WGS metagenome assembly MDTE01 (sample SAMN05326651, study PRJNA326480) | marine metagenome | isolation source: seawater | place: Indian Ocean: Red Sea | collected 2010 | reverse complement strand
CATTATCAGTAATATTTGGGTAATTGTTTAATAACCATTTAATAGCACCGGGCCTTTCTTGTCTTTTAGCAATAGGAGTATATTTAGCACCTTTTGCAATTTTTTTTGGTTTTGGTAATTCACTTTTGTATATTTTAAGTTTTAATTTTGGATTTTTTTCACATTTTTGGATTTGTTCATTTGTTAAAATTTTACTATTTATTGGATTAATTCCAGGCATTTTCCCAACAACTTCACCATTAGCCATTGATTCAATTTCTAAAATATGAAGCTCACAAAAATCTGAGATTTGTTTAAATGTGAGTGAAGTATTTTCTAATAACCAGACTGCTGTTGCCTTAGGCATTAAAATTTTTGCCATGTTTTTTTAATTTAAAGTTTAATGATTATCGATTTCAAAATAATTAAATAGTTAATATAATTTTACCAAAATGTTTCCCTTTATCCATAAAAATATGTGCTTCTTTTACTTTATCAATTGGAAACGTTTTACTTATAATAGGTTTAATTTTTTTTTTTATAATTAAGGGCCAAATTTTTTCCTTTAACTCATTAGCTATTTTTTCTTTTTCTTCTAAGCTTCCAATTCTTAATGTAGAACCAGTTATAATTAATCTTTTCAGCATTATCATTATTAAATTTACTTTTACTATAGAACCAGTTAGCCACCCTAAATTTATCAACGTCCCATTTCTCTTTAAAAGATTAATATTTTTTTGCAAATAATCTTTTCCAACTATATCTAAAATAAAATCAACCCCTTTATTGTCTGTTTTTTTTTTAATAAATTTTTCAAAATCTACTTTTTTTGAATTAATTGCAAAATTAGCTCCAAGTTTTTCACATTTTTTTTTTTTTAAATCATTTCTAATAGTTGTAAAAACTTTTAAGCCAAAAAATTTTGCAAATTGAATAGCCGTTGTCCCAATTCCACTAGAACCGCCATGAATCAATATATTTTGATTTTTTTTAATTTTATTTTTAACAAAAAAATTAAACCAAATAGTAAAAAAAGTTTCTGGAATTCCTGCAGCTTCTTCATAGGATAAGTTTTTTGGTATTGGCAAACATTGTGTATAAGGAGCAGTACAATATTCTGAATATCCACCACCTGAAACTAGAGCACAAACTTTATCACCTTTTTTTAAATTTTTTACTTTTTTTCCAAGTTTAACAATTTCTCCGGATACTTCTAATCCTAGAATGTCACTAGTATCTTTTGGAGGTGGATACCCACCTTCTCTTTGTAAAATATCAGGCCTATTAACGCCCGCAGCTTTTACTTTAATTAAAATCTCATTTACTTTTGGTTCAGGTATTGATCTATTCCCAATATACAATACTTCGGGACCACCGTATTTTTTTATTTCAACTACTTTCACGTGTTTTTATTTATTGTCTTTTTTAGATTTTGATTGACTGTTATTATCTTTTACTTCATTTGACGAGCTTTTCTTATAAGTTTTATATTTTTGCGCAAATTTTGAAATTTGTCCTTGTGTATCAACTATTTTTCTTTCACCTCCACTCCATGCTGGATGTGATTTTGGATCTATATCTAAATTTAATACATCACCTTTTTTACCCCAAGTTGATTTTGTTTTAAATTTAGTACCATCAGTCATAACAACTTCTATTTCATGGTAATCTGGATGTATTTTTTTTTTCATATAGTTTTAATATATTTTTTTTTTATTTTTTTTCAAATTCAATTATTGCTTTATCTACTTTTTTTTTACTGTCTCCAAAAGATTTTACAATTAGATTTTTAGCAGGAATACCTTCTTTTATTAAAACTGTTCTTATATTTATTGCCCTATCTAATGATAATCTTCTTGAATAATTTTCATTTTTATTAGTTTTAGAGTAAGAAGTAATTTTATAATTTAAACTATCTTTATTTTTTTGTTCTTTAACAAAGTCTTTAATTTTGCTAATTTCTATATCACTTATATTTGCTGAATTTGTCTCAAAATTTATTTGAACTTTATTTAAAAATTCTTTATTTTCTTTTTTAATTCTTGCAAATTTAATTTCATCTTCGTTTTTTATATTTTTTATATTATTTTTTTTTAAAATAGTTTTTTCATTATTAATTATTTTTTCTTCTATCTTTTTTTTTGTTCTTATATCTTTATTTATTTTAATTTCATTATTTTTAAAAGGATCTATTAGATTATCAATTACTGATAAATTTGTTTCAATATCTTTTTTATAAGGTTTTCCGATTTCTACAGGATTTATTTCAATTGCATTTATTTCTAAGCAAGAAAAAATAAATATAAGAAAGAAAGTAGTTTTTTTTATTTTTTTTAACATAATTAAGTTATAAATTTGTTTTTAAATTCATCAATTAAATTATAATTACATGCATAAATATTTCCAGTAGATAAATAATCTTCATTTTTTTTAATATTTCCAACAAAACCACCTGCTTCCTTTACAAGTAAAGAACCAGCTGCAACATCCCATGGTTTTAAATTAAACTCCCAAAAAGCATCATATCGACCTGCTGCTACATAAGCTAAATCTAATGAAGCCGCACCGTATCTACGAATTCCTGATGAATTTTTCATTATTAATTCTAAAGTTTTTAGATAATTTTTATGTGTTTCCTCCATGCCTTTCCATGGGATTCCAGTCGATACAAGTGCGTCTGAAAGATTATTTCTTGCAGAAACTCTTATTCTTGTATCATTTAAATATGAGCCTAATCCTTTTTCTGCCCAAAATAATTCATCTTTTATAGGGTCAAATATTACTCCAGATATAATTTCTTTTTTAATCATTAATGCAATAGAAATTGCAAAATGTGGTAGTCCGTGCAAAAAATTTAAGGTTCCATCTAATGGATCAACAATAAATTTTTTTTCATTTTTTTTTAAATCTACATTTAATGACATCTCTTCAGATATTATTTCAATATCTGGGTATGCTTTTTTTAAAATTTTTATTATTATTTCCTGAGATTTTAAATCAGCTGATGTAACAAAATCACCAATTCCTTTTTTTGAGACTTGTAAATTTTCTATTTCTCTAAAATCTTTTATTAGATTTTTTCCAGCTTCATATGAAGCTTTAGTCATAATATTTACAATTGGAGTTTTTAAAGCCATGATTTTGAATGATAAAATTTATTTTACTTTTTCAACATAAGAATTGTCAGATGTTTTTACTACTACTTTAGTATTTTCTTCTATGTGTAGAGGAACCATTATTTTTATACCATTATCTAATATTGCTGGTTTAAGACCAGAGGCTGCAGTTTGTCCTTTTACAACTCCATCAGCCTCTTTAATAGTTAAAACAATTGTTTCAGGTAATAAAATATTGATTGGTTCATTTTCTTTTAATTCAATATTTAAATTTATACCATCTTTAAGATAAGGAAGAATATTTTCTGGTATTTTGTTTTTATTAATACTTATTTGTTCAAAATCTATTTGATTCATAAAAAAAAATTCTTCATCTTTCGAATATAGAAATTGAAAAGGTTTTTGTTCAAGATGAGCTTTATTTATATTTTCATCAGATCTAAATCTTTCATTTTTTTTTGTACCGACGTTTATGTCTTTTAATTCTACTTGCACATAAGCGCCACCTTTTCCCGGTTTAGTATGTTCAGCTTTTAAAACTTTCCAAAGTTTATTTTCAAATTCTATTACATTGCCAATTTTTATTTCATTTGCCGATATTTTCATTTTTTTTTATTTAATAATTTATAAATTAAATTAACTGCTTCAACAGGGCCATCTTTATAGTCCCAGATTCCAGAACAAACTGCTAATAAATTAAAATCTGTTTCTAATATTTTATTAATATTATTCAAATTAATACCACCTATAACGGCGCATGGTATATCAAATTTTTTTTTAAACCAGTTAATATTTTTTAACGATGCTATATATTTTGTTTTTTTTGTTTTAGTTTTAAAAAAAGAACCAAAGGAAATATAATTAGGATTATAAATTATTGATTTATTTACAAAGTTCTTAGAATTATTACAACTAATTCCTAAAAGTTTTTTTTTATTTATAATTAAATTTATTTTTTTTTTTGTTATATCTTTTTGGCCCAAGTGCACTCCATCGCAAAAATTTAATATTTCATTATTCACATAGTCATTTATGAAGGTTATCACTTTATATTTTTTACAAATAAAATTTATCTTTTTTAGGCAATATAAAACTAAATTTTTATTTTTTTTTTTTAATCTTAATTGCAAAAATTTTATTTTTTTAGTTTTTAGAATCTTATCTAATATAATTAAAAAATTTTTAAATTTTTTGTTATTTACCAGAATTGAGGTTGGAGTAATTAGATATAAATATTTTTTATTTATATTTAAATCTTTAATCACTTTTTTTAATTTTACAGATTTTTTTCATAGCTTTCGTTCCATTTTCCGCACGATGCAAGAGAATTCATTTTTGCTCTATGTAAAAAAACTTTTTGAGCTTCTGTTACATTTTCATTCTTTCCAGCCCAGGTTTTTAAAGCATTTTCTTGTAATGCTCTTCCATATGAAAAAGATAGTTTCCATGGAGAGTCGTTAAAATTGTTTATTTCATTTAATATCATAGTTGCATCAATACTAGAAAGTCCTCCTGATAAAAAAACAATCCCAGGTACATCCTTAGGGACGTTTTCTTTAAGACATTCAAATGTTTTTTCAGCTGATTTTTTGATATTTAATTTTTCATTACTATCTTTACCAGGAACAATCATATTGGGTTTTAAAAGTATTGCGTTTAAATTAACTTTTTCTTTTAGAAGTGAATTAAATACTTCATTTAAAGTTTTTTTTGTTATTTCATAACATTTTTCCAAATTGTGATCACCTTCCATTATTACTTCTGGTTCAACTATAGGAACCAAATTATTATTCTGACTAATTAAAGAGTACTTTGCTAATAAATCTGAATTTGTTTTTAAACATTCTGTTGTTGGGGTATCATCTCCAATATTTAAAACAGCTCTCCATTTTGTAAATTTTGCTCCATTATCACAAAATGGTTTTAAACGCTTATCTAATGTTTCAATTCCTTTTGTATATGTTTCGATAGATTCAGAATTAATAGGTTCGAGTCCTTGGTCTATTTTAATTCCAGGAAAACAATTTTTATTTTCTAATTTTTCTTTTAAAGATTCATTATTTTCATTTTTTTGAAAAAAAGTTTCTTCAAATAAAATTACACCAGATATATATTTTTCTATTCCATTACTTGAAAATAATGTATCTCTATAAGTGCAACGAGATTTTTCATTTGAATCAACACTTATGGAATCAAATCTTTTTTTAATAGTGTTCGTACTCTCATCAGCAGCTAATATTCCTTTTCCATCTTCAACTATTTTCTTTGCTATTTCTTCTAAATTTTTCATAAATTAATTATTTAACCATTTTAAACATTCTTCATAAACATTAGTTATATTTTTTAAATCTAATTTTTTTTTATCGCTATTATTTACACCAATGCCTTTTTTTTTACAAATATTTTTTAATTTTTTTGAAATATTTTCATTACATTCTATTTCTATATTTTTAATATTACATTGAATTGCTTTTAAGGCTAGCCCTACATCATTACTACAATTTAAAATTTCAAAATAGTTTACTTTGGGAAATAATTTTTCAGCAGTTTTTATTAATTCTTTAAAAAAAATCGGCCCCATATAAGATGCAGCACTATGAGGGCTTGAAATACAAATTTTTTTTTTTGTTTTTGATGCAGCTTTCATTGCATCACAAATTTGTTTAAAATTATAAACAATTACAGTTTTAGTCATTAGATATATTTAGAAATATAATTTGTCAGATCTATTAATCTATTTGCAAATCCCCATTCGTTATCATACCAAGAAACAACTCTACAAAGATTTTTATCAATTACTTTTGTTTGTGTTAAATCAAAATTAGAACTAAAAGGTGAATGATTAAAATCTATTGAAACAAGGGGTTCTTTTGTTACTGACAAAATATCTTTTAATTCTTTTTTAGAATTAGCAATACATATGTTATTTATTTCATTTTCAGTTGTATTTTTTTTAGAATTAAAAACAAAATCTATTAGACTAACATTTGGTGTAGGTACTCTAATTGCAGTTCCATCTAATTTATTATTTAATGAAGGAATAACCAGACCAATTGCTTTAGCAGCGCCTGTTTTAGTCGGTATTAATGAAGTGCTTGCTGCTCTAGCCCTTCTTAAATCACTTTTATGAAATGTATCAATAATTTTTTGATCTCCAGTGTAAGAATGAATAGTTGTCATGTGACCGTTTAGTATGCCAATTGAATTATTTAAAATATTTGCAATTGGAGCTAAACAATTAGTTGTACATGATGCATTAGAAATAATTTTATCATTTTCTTTTATATCTTTATGGTTTACACCATAAACCACGGTAATATCTGGGTCATCAGATGGAGCTGATATTATAACTTTTTTAGTTCCTGCTTTCAAATGTTTTAAAGCCTCTTTTTTTTCTGTTAAAAAACCAGTACATTCAACTACAATATCAATGTTATTTTTTTTCCAAGGAAGTTTTAAAGGATTTATTTCGGATATAAGTTTTATTTTTCCTTGTCCATAGTCAAATGAATCTTTATTTTTGTTTATTTTTTTTTTAAATTGACCATGAATTGAATCGTATTTGAATAAATGTATATTAGATTCTATATCAGCTAAATCATTTATAATTTTTACTTTAATTTTTTTTGAATTTTTACTTTCAGACAAAGCTCTTAGAAAAAGCCTTCCAATTCTTCCAAAACCATTGATTGCGATATTAATCATATTTTTTTTTTATAAATTTTTATTGCCAAATTTACAAGTTTATTAGCTGTTAAGCCAAAATTTTTATATAAATCTTTATACGGTGCAGATGCTCCAAAACTGTTAATTCCTATAATATATTTATTACTTTTAACATAATTAGTCCAACCAAATGTTGAAGCAGCTTCTATTGCAATTCTTTTTTCAATTGGACCTAGTATTTTATTTTTATAAGTTATGCTTTTTCTTTCAAAAAGTTCCCAAGAAGGCATTGATACAACTGTGACATTTAAGTTTTTTTTTTCAAGAATTTTCTTTGCTTTTATAGCGATTGCCACCTCTGAACCTGTTGCTAAGAATGTTAAATCTCTCAATTTTTTTTTTGTTTCTGAAATTATATAGGCACCTTGATTAGTTAAATTAGAATTTATATTTTTTTTTCTTAAATTAGGCACATTTTGTCTAGTAAGAGAAATAAGAGTAGGAGTTTTTTCTTTTAATGCAATTTCCCAAGATTCTAAAGTTTCTACTGAGTCTGCAGGTCTTAAAACATTTAAATTTGGAATAGCTCTTAAACCAGCAATTTGTTCAATTGGCTGATGTGTCGGTCCATCTTCACCTAAACCTATTGAATCATGTGTCATAACATATATGACTTTTTTTTTCATAAAAGATGCTAATCGAATTGATGGTTTACAATAATCGGTGAAAATTAAAAATGAGCCTCCATAAGGTATCATTCCACCATGTAAAGAAATGCCTGTCATACAAGCAATCATCGCGTGTTCTCTAATTCCATAATAAATATATGTTCCACTAGAATTTTTTTTATTAAAAACTTTTTGATAATCAGATTTTGTTAAATTAGATTCTGTTAAATCTGCTGCCCCGCCAAATAAAAAAGGAATATTTTTTGATAATATTTCAATTACTAAATTTGATGCTTTTCTTGTTGCAATTTCATCATTCATATTAATAAACTTCTTTTTTAATTTTTTTAAATCTAAAAAAGTTTTTTTTGGAATTTTTATTTTTAAATAATTATTAAATAAATTTCTTTTTTCTGAATTAATTTTTTTAAAATTTAAATCCCATTTTTTATTAAATTTTTTTCCTTTTTTTCCAGTTTCTTTCCATTTATTAATTATTTGTTTTGGAACAAAGAAAGGAGGATAATTCCATTTTAAGTTTTTTTTTGTTTCATTTAATTCACTTTCACCTAGTGGAGCGCCATGACTTGAATTTTTCCCTTGTTTATTTGGTGATCCATAGCCAATGATAGTCCTACATGCAATCAATGATGGCTTATTACTTTTTTTTGCTTTTTCAATAGCATTATAAATTTGATTAAAATTATGACCGTTAATTTTTTGTACATCCCAATTGCATGCTTTAAATCTGTTTAAATGATTTTCTGATGTTGATAAACTAGTTGGCCCATCTATTGAAATTTTATTATCATCAAACAATACAATTAATTTTTTTAAATTTAAATGACCAGCTAAAGAAATAGATTCATGAGTAATACCTTCCATTAAGCATCCATCTCCAGCTATAGAATATGTAAAATGATTTACAAGATTACTCCCAAATTTTGATGACAAATGCTTTTCCGCTATAGCCATTCCTACAGAGTTAGCAAGTCCTTGCCCTAGAGGGCCTGTAGTAGTTTCAATTCCACAACTTAGGTCTAATTCAGGATGACCTGGCGTTTTACTTTTTAATTGTCTAAATTTTTTAATTTCATTTAGTGAAATTTTTTTGTATCCAGTTAAATATAGTAAAGAATATAAAAGCATTGATCCATGCCCAGCAGATAAAACAAATCTATCTCTGTCATTCCAAAAAGGATTTTCTGGATTAAAGCGAAGAAAGTATTTAAATAATATTGTAGCAACATCCGCCATCCCCAAAGGCATTCCCGGGTGTCCTGAATTAGCTTTCTCTACAGCGTCCATAGATAAAGCTCTAATAGCATTAGCCATTAATTTTAATTCTTTTATATTTAATTTTTTTTTGGTTTTCACGTTTAGATAAATAATTTTTTTAATCTTAATTTTAGCTATTAATTATAGAATAAAAAAATATACTTTAGAATAATATATAATTAATTTTAAGACGAATGCCAGTTTTAAGAATAAAAATTAATGGTCGATATTACGATATAACTTGTGATAAAAATAAAGAAAGTTATGTTTTAGAACTTGCAAAATATTTTGATAATAAAGTTAAAGATTTATCTAGAAAATTAAAAAATGTTGATAATTCAAGACTACTTGTTTTGACAGGAATTTTACTAAGTGAAGAAATTAATAATATGATGAAAAATAGAAGCAAAGAAGATAATCCTTATGGAAAAAATTATAAAAATGAATTAGAAACTTTAAAAAATAAACAAGAAGAATCAAAAAATATATTAAAAAATAAAATTGATAAATTGATTTCACGTATTCAAACTATTAAATAAATGAAACTTCTATTTTTTGGAGATATTTTTGGCAGATCCGGAAGAGATGCTTTAATTAAAAAATTGCCATTTTTTAAAGATAAATTTAAACCAGACTTTATTTTAGCAAATGGTGAAAATGCTTCTCATGGCAAAGGTATTTCCCAAACTATATGCAATGATTTGTTCTCAGCAGGTGTAGATGTAATTACTGGTGGAAATCATATTTTTGATAACAGAGATGTTTTTAATTTTATTGATAAAGAAAATAGACTTTTAAGACCGTGTAATTATCCAATTGATACACCTGGTAAAGGATTTGAAATTTATGAAAAGAATCAAAAAAAAATATTAGTTATAAATGTTATGGGTAGAGTTTTTATGCAAGCATTAGACGATCCATTTGAATCGATAAAAAAAATAATTAATGATCAAATTATCGGTAAAAATATTTCTGCAATAATAATTGATATTCATTGCGAAGCAACAAGTGAAAAAATGGCAATTGGCCATGAATTTGATGGAAAAGTAAGTTTAATTGTAGGTACACATACACATGTCCCCACATCTGATGCTAGAATACTTGAGAATGGAACCGCATATATTACCGATTTAGGAATGTGCGGAGATTATAATTCTATTATTGGAATGGAAAAAGAAAAATCACTTGAAAGATTTAAAAAAAAAATACCTGTTAAAGGAATAAATCCTGCAATAGGAAATGCTTCTTTATCCTCAGTTTTCGTTGAAATTGATGATAAAACAGGATTAGCAATATCTATAAAACAAATTATTACTGGCGGCGAATTGCAAGAAATTTTATAATTTTTTTTTTTAATTATTTATATGGCAGGTCATTCAAAATTTAAAAATATAATGTTTCGAAAGGGAGCTCAAGATAAAAAAAGAGCAAAACTTTTTGCGAAATTAGGAAGAGAAATTCAAATAGCAACTAAATCAGGAGGAGAAGATCCATCATCTAATCATAGACTTAGAACAGCAATAGATGCTGCTAAAGCTGCAAATTTACCAAAAGATAATATTGAAAGAGCGATAAAAAAAGGTACAGAAAATGAAGCTAATAATCTTGAAGAAATAAAATATGAAGGATTTGGTCCTGGCGGTGTAGCGATTATCGTTGAAACAATGACTGATAATAAAAATAGAACTATTTCTGAAATCCGTCAAATTTTTTCAAAAAATGGCGGATCTATAGCTGAGAATGGCAGTGTTTCACATTCTTTTAAAAGAAAAGGTGAAATAATTTATAAAGCAGATAAAAATTTAGAAAGTAAATTATTCGACTTGGCTGTTGAAGCTGGTGCTGATGATATAATTAACGAAGATGACAATTATATATTATATTGTGAAGTAGACAAAATTATTGAAATAAAAAATAAAATTAAAGATTTAAATATAGATCCTTTATCAATTTCTTTAACATGGATTTCTTCTAATAGAATTATTATTGATAATAAAGATGATGGAAAAAAAATTTTTAGTCTTATTAATCAGTTAGAAGATAATGATGATGTCCAAAATATATCATCAAATTATGACATATCTAAAGAACTTTTTGATACAATAGATTTTAATAATTAATAAAAAAAATGGCTGATAAAACATGGAAAGCTAGAGAAAGACAAGTTGCTAAGTATTTTAGCACAAATAGGACCCCTTTAAGCGGTGGAAGTTCAAGACATACAAGATCTGATTCTTTACATGAAAATTTATTTGTTGAATGTAAATTGAGAAAAAAACATTCAGTAATATCTCTTTGGGATGAAACAAATGAAATGGCTAAAAAAGAGTCAAAAACACCTGTTATTGCATTATGTCAATCTGGACGTCCGGGTTTTTGGGTTATGGTACATAGTGATGATTTAATAAAAGTTTCAGATGAAATTAAGAAGAAATAAATATTAAAATTTTTTAGAAATAATATTTTATTTTTTTCGTTATTATTTTTAGTATAGAGTAATTAATTATGGAAAATCAAGCTGTAGACGCTGTAAATTTAGTTCAAAATGGAACTTATGACTTATCAATATTTTCATTGTTTCTTAGAGCTGATCCAATAGTTAAGTTTGTTATGATTGGTCTTTTAACAGCCTCAATATGGAGTTGGGCTATTATAATTAATAAAATTAAAATGATAAAAAAATTAAATAATGTAACTAAAAAATTTGAAGATCTTTTTTGGTCCACTTCTTCTCTTGAGAATTTATATACAAAAACAGAGAATAAATATGATAATCCAATGATATCAATTTTTAATAAAGCAATGATTGAATGGTTAAAAATTAGAAATTCAAAAAATAAAGATAAGACAGAAAGCAGATTAAATAATGTTTTAGTTTCATCAATTAATAATGAAATTTCAATTCTTGAGAAAAATATGATTTTTTTAGCATCACTTGGCTCATCTGCTCCATTTGTTGGTTTGTTTGGAACTGTTTGGGGAATAATGAATAGTTTTCAAGCAATTGGAATAACAAAAAATACAAGTTTAGCAGTTGTAGCTCCTGGTATAGCAGAAGCTTTATTTGCAACTGCTCTTGGTCTAATTGCTGCTATACCTGCAGTTATTGCTTATAATAAAATATCAAGTATTTTCGACAATTATTCAATTAGATTAGAAACATTTGCTCAAGAATTTGTTAACCGAGTAACTAAATAATAATATAATATAATGTTATGCAAAGATTCAGTAGTTTAAAATTTTCAAGAATTTTAAAAAGAAGTAAAACTATTAGCCAAATAAATGTAACTCCCATGGTGGATGTTATGCTTGTTTTGTTAGTAATATTTATGATTACTGCACCATTATTAACGGTTGGAGTTCCAATTAATCTACCTAAAACTAAAGCAAAAGCTTTACCTGAAGATCAAAAACCTTTATCTATAACTATAAATAAAGAAGAAAAAATATTTGTTCAAGATACTGAAATTAGTATAGAAAAACTAGTTCCAAAATTAATTTCTATTTCAAAAAATAGAAGTGATAGAAAAATTTTTATAAGAGCAGACGAGATTTTGTCTTATGGTAGAGTTGTTGAAGTTATGGCTATAATAACTTCTGCTGGATTTAATAAAATAGCTCTTATTACTGATTTTGAAACAACAAAATAAATGTTTATAAATAATTTTATTTTTGTTCCTTTAAAAAAAGAAGTTTTAGAAAAAAAAAACTATCTTTTAATATCTTTAAGTTTTCACTTATTAGTAATTTTACTTTTCTATTATGGTTTACCAAATTTATTTAGATATAGATCAGAATTTTTACCGCCCTTACCAATAGAAATTATAAGTATTTCTGATAAAACTGTTGCCCCAAAAATAAATTTTAAAAAAACTTCTGATGATAAAAACAAAACTAATTATCTTAATCAAGAAAATATAAAATATGATAATCAGGATTTAATTAATAAAGAAATCTCAGAAGCAGAAGAAGAAGTGAGCGATAAAGTAATTAAAAAGAAAAAAGTAGTTAAATTAAAAGAAGTAAAAAAAAAACCTAATCAACTTCAAAGTGTTCTTAAGTCTATTGAACAAGTAAAAAAAGATTTGAGTGATAAAAAAGAAAAAAAAAAAGACGTTACGAAAGATGAAAAAGCAACACCAACTAAATTAGGTATAAATTTAACAATAAGTGAAATAGATGCTGTAAGAAGACATTTTGAAAAATGCTGGAATATACCTTCTGGCGCTAGAGAAATAGGTAATTTAGCCTCAGAAATAAAAGTAAGATTTAATAAAGATGGTAATGTTGTAGATGCTAGGATTGTTAATATATCACGTATGAAAAGAGACAATTTTTATAGAACTGCTGCTGAAAGTGCTTTAAGAGCAGTTTTAAATCCTAGATGTCAGAATGCACCATTGCCAAAAGATAAATTTGATAAATGGAAAAATTTAACTTTAAATTTTGATCCAAAAAGTATAATTGGTTATTAATTATTTTTTTTTTTAGAAATTAATTGAAACATATTTATAAAACAATTTATTCATTACTTTTCTTTGTATTATTTTATAATATTTCTTATGCAGAGCTTAGAATTGATATAACTTCTGGATATACAGAACCCACACCTATTGGAATTAATCAATTTATAGGCACAAATGATGAAGAAAAAGAAGTAGCAAAACAAATATCAAATTTAGTTATTGCAGATTTAAATAATAGTGGTCTTTTTAAAGTTATAGATCCAAAGGCATATATACAAAAAATTGTTAGCCCTAACGTTGTTCCAAAATTTGGAGATTGGAGAGTTATAAACGCACAAGCATTAATTGTTGGAGCGACAACATTTACATCTAATGGTAATCTTAAAATAGAATTCAGACTTTGGGATGTATTTGCAGAACAGCAAATGGCAGGTTGGTCATTTAGCACTGCTAGAAGTAATTGGAGACAAATTTCTCATAGAATAGCTGATAAGGTTTATGAAAGATTAACAGGTGAAATAGGTTATTTTGATACTAGGATAGCTTATATAGCAGAGAGCGGACCTGCAAGAAAAAGAATAAAAAGACTAGCTATTATGGATCAAGATGGTGCAAATCATCGTTTTTTGACTGACGGAAAGAATTTAGTTTTAACACCAAGATTTTCTCCGTCTCAGCAGGAATTAACTTATTTATCTTATATTGGAAGAATACCAAGAGTTTATTTATTAGATATAGAAACAGGTAAACAAGAAATTGTTGGTGATTTTCCTGGAATGACTTTCGCTCCTAGATTTTCACCATTTGGTGAAGAAGTAATTATGTCTTTAGCTGCAGAAGGCAATTCTGACATATATACGTATAATCTTAAAACAAACATTAGAAAACAGTTAACTAGTTATAGAGGAATTGATACTTCGCCTTCTTATTCTCCAAATGGAAAAAGAATTGTTTTTAATTCAGATAGAGGAGGGTCTCCACAGTTATATGTTATGACAAATAAAGGTAAAAAAATTAAAAGAATTAGTTTTGGAAAAGGACATTATTCAACACCTGTGTGGTCACCTAGAGGTGATTATATTGCGTTTACAAAATTTTATAATAAAACTTTTTATATCGGAATTATGACACCAGATGGAAAAGGTGAAAGAGTAGTCGCCAAAGGTTTTCTTGTTGAAGGCCCAACATGGACACCTAATGGAAGAATGGTGGCTTATACAAAAAAAGATTATCCAAGTGGTAAAAAAGAAGGTAAAACTAGAATTTTTTTAATTGATGTTACAGGATATCATGAAAAAGAACTTATTACTCCTTTAGAAGCATCTGATCCAGCATGGTCACCTTTATTAGATTAAAAAAAGCTAAAAATTAGACTAAAAAAAAGAAAAAAAAAACTTGCATCATTTTCTCTCAACATTACAATTTAAAAATAATAAATAAATATAAGTTATGCATACATTTAAATTCATAGTAGTTATCTTTTTCTCAGCTTTTTTATATAGTTGTACTAATACAGGAATGGAAGATGTTTCAACAGGTCTGTATGAAAAAGGTGGTATGTCATATTTAGATAAAGACGGAACTGTTCCAGCTAAAATTTATTTTGATTATGACTCATATTTATTAGATTCAGTTGCAGAAGGAACTCTTGATTTACAAGTAACTTGGATGGACCAAAATCCATCTAAATATATTCTTATTGAGGGCCATTGTGATGAAAGAGGTACTCGTGAATACAACTTAGCACTTGGTGAAAGAAGAGCTAATGCAGTTAGAGAGTATTTAGCATCCATGGGGATTACTGAAGATAGATTAAATGTCGTATCTTACGGAAAAGAAAGACCTGATCTTGAAGGTTCATACGAAGATGCTTGGTCAAAAAATAGAAGATCAGTAACAACTTTAGACGTCGATAGATAATAATTTATTCATTTCTTTATATTTTACAATAATCTGATTATATTAGTAAGTAGATATACTGTTTGTTATCAGTAAAAAAAAAATAAAATGAACGATATAAAACTTATTATTTCAAAAATTTTATTAATAATATTTTTTTTAATTACTTCTAATAACTCATATTCAATAGATGAATTTGATATTAATTTACTTACAGAAAAGATAATTAGATTAGAAGAAGAAATCTCAGATTTACAAAAAAATTTATATTCTTCAGATAATCAATCTTCAGTTAAAGGTGATAAAAAAAGCGATAAAAAACAAGTTTCATCAAAATATCAAATACGTATTAATCAATTGGAGAATAATTTGGCAAAAATGAATGGAAGATTTGAAGAAATTTTTTTTAGAATTGATCAATTAGAAGAAAAAATTAATAGAATTAATTCCGATGTTGATCTTAGATTATCTAATAAAGATGAAGTATCCACTGGTGGTTTGCCTATAGGTGAAAGAGATAGAACTGGTGAAAAAGATACTATAGCATATCCAAAAAACACATCAAATGTGGATTCAAGCGGAGGTGATACTGAAATATTAGGTACTATAAAAACTAAATCTAAAGATGATGAAGCAATTGAAATAGCAAAAAATTTTCAATCAGCTGATAGCTTATTTGACCATGGAAAAAATTCTTTAAAAAATCTTGATTATTTTAATGCTGAACAGGCATTTAAGGGTTTTGTAAAAAAGTTTCCTGATAATGAGAATATACCAGATGCTTATTATTGGTTAGGAGAATCTTTATTTGTAAGAGAAATGTATCCTGATGCGATATTAGCTTATGGAGAAGTTATAAAAAAACATAAAAAACATCAAAGAGCATCAGGAAGTTTATTAAAAATAGGTTTATCATTTTCATATTTAGATAAGAAAAAAGAATCATGCGATGCTTTGCAAAAAATTGTAAAACAATATCCAGATAGTGAGCAAGATATCTTAAAAAAAACTAAATTTTTAATAAATGAAAATAAATGTTAAAAAAAAATCTTAGGATTAAAGAATTTTTTTTTAAAGAAATGGAAAAGTTGGGTCCATATGAAAACAAACCTCATATTGCAATAGCAGTTTCAGGAGGAAGCGATAGTATGTGCCTACTTATGCTTGCTAATGAATGGGTAAAAAAAAAGAATGGTAAAATAACAGCATTAGTAGTGAATCATAAATTAAGAAAAGAAAGCGAAGCTGAATGCTATAAACTAAAAAATTTTTTTAAAATAAATAATATCAAAAATTATTTTTTTGAGTGGAAAGAAAATAAAAAAAAAAATTCTATTCAAGAAAGATCTAGAAATTTTAGATATAGAGAATTTGAAAGTTGGTGTTATAAAAATAGCGTATTTCATTTACTTGTCGGCCACCATTTTGATGATCAAAAAGAAACTTTTTTAATAAGATTGAATAATAATAGTAATAGTTACGGTTTAGCTTGTATGCCGAAAATTATTTTTAAAAAAAAAATTAGAATCCTCAGACCTATGCTTAATTTAAAAAAGGAAGATATTTTAAATTATTTAATTGAAAAAAAAATTAATTGGTTTGAGGATTCCTCAAATAAGGATAGCAAATATATAAGAAATAATTATAGAAAAGCTTTACCTAAATTAGAGAAAGAAGGTTTGTCTGATAAAATTCTAGAAAAAATTTTAGATAAAGCAAAAAGAAATAGAACACAGATTGAAGAAAAAGCTGTAAATTGGTTTGTGAAAAATATAGAGATTGATACTTTAGGATTTGCATTAATAAATTATAATAATTTAAAAAAATTAGATCAAAATTATTTTATATTTATAATTACTAGAATTATAAATTTAATTTCAGGATCAGCATATCCTACGAAATCAAAATATATTATTAATTTTTTTAATAAATTAGAATTAAAAAATAACTTTAAACCATTTAATTTAGGTGGTTGCCATTTTTTTTTGTTAAAAGAAAAATTAGTTATTTGTAGAGAAATTCTTAAAAATAATAAAAAAAATATTAATTCTAAATTTGATTGTTTTTATTGGGATAATAGATATGAAATAAATGTAAAGAAAAGAGAAAAATTGTTAATAAAAAAAGAAATGGGTAATACTTTTTTTATTGAACAATTACAGTTAGAAGGTTGGAAAGATATTGTTTCAAAAAGAAAAATTATAAAAAAAAAAATAAATATTCATAATAAGATAGTTCTGACATTGCCTGCGATAAAAAATAAAAATAATAGAGTTTTGTCAGTTCCTCATTTAAATTATTTTATGGATTTTGATAATAAAAAGAAATTCTCAAATATACATTTTATTTTTAAACCAGTTATGGCATTATCAAATAATTAATTTACAATTGATATTGTTCTTATAAAAAAAAATATTAAATATATTTATATATGAAAAATATTAAGAAAAATTTTTTAATTTGGTTAATTATAGGATTTATTTTATCTTCTTTTTATAATTTTTTTACAAACTCAAATTCTCCTAATAGGGTTCAAAATATTGCTTTTTCTGATTTTTTAGATGAAGTAGAAAAAGATAATGTTTTAAATGTTAATATAAAGGGAGATTTGATTAACGGCGATTTAGTCGATGGTAAAAAATTTAAAACATATACTCCTTATGATCCTAATTTGATAGAAAAATTATCTAATAAGAATGTTAAAATTAATGTTGAGCCTATTAGCACAACAGGGTCATCTTTTTTTAATATAATTTTGTCATGGTTTCCTATGCTTTTATTAATTGGCGTCTGGTTGTTTTTTATGCGTCAAATGCAATCAGGGAGTGGTAAAGCGCTGGGTTTTGGTAGATCCAAAGCTAAAATGTTAAATGAAAAAATTGGAAAAGTTACTTTTAAAGATGTTGCGGGAATAGATGAGTCGAAGAATGAATTGGAAGAAGTAGTTGAATTTTTAAAGGACCCTTCTAAATTTCAACGTCTTGGAGGTAAAATTCCTAAAGGAGTATTACTTATCGGCCCTCCTGGATGTGGTAAGACATTATTAGCAAGAGCTGTAGCTGGTGAAGCTGGCGTTCCTTTTTTTACTATTTCTGGATCAGATTTTGTTGAAATGTTTGTAGGTGTAGGCGCTTCTAGAGTAAGAGATATGTTTGAGCAAGGTAAAAAGAGCTCTCCTTGTATTATATTTATTGATGAAATTGATGCCGTTGGTAGACATAGAGGCGCTGGTTTAGGTGGTGGTAATGACGAAAGAGAACAAACTTTAAATCAGCTTTTAGTAGAAATGGATGGTTTTGAGGGTAACGATGGTGTTATAATTGTTGCCGCAACAAACAGACCTGATGTCCTTGATCCTGCATTATTAAGACCTGGTAGATTTGATAGACAAGTTGTTGTGCCTAATCCTGACATATTAGGAAGAGAAAAGATTCTTAAAGTTCATTTAAGAAAAGTTCCACTAGCTCCAAATGTTGAACCTAAAATTATAGCAAGAGGAACGCCTGGTTTTTCAGGCGCAGATTTAGCAAATTTAGTTAATGAAGGAGCATTACTAGCAGCTAGAAGAAATAAAAGATTTGTTACCATGGAAGAAATGGAAGATGCAAAAGATAAAGTTTTAATGGGAATAGAAAGAAAATCCATGGTTATGAAGGATGATGAAAAGAAATTAACTGCGTATCATGAAGCTGGTCATGCAATAGTTGCAATTCATATGAAAGATTCTGATCCTGTTCATAAAGCAACTATAATTCCAAGAGGTAGAGCATTAGGTATGGTAATGCGATTGCCTGAAAGTGATAGAATATCAATGTCTAAAATTAAACTTAAAGCAGATCTAGCTGTTGCTATGGGAGGCAGGATTGCAGAAGAATTAATATTTGGAGCTTCAAAAGTTACTACGGGAGCATCGTCTGATATTAGTATGGCAACAAATATTGCAAGAAAGATGGTAACTGAGTGGGGCATGAGTGATAAATTGGGTCCATTAGCTTATGGTGAAAATGAACAAGAAGTTTTTCTTGGCCATTCAGTAACACAAAAAAAAAGTGTGTCAGAAAATACAGCGCAAGAAATTGATAAAGAAGTAAAAAAAATAGTTGATGAAGCATATAACAAAGCGCGTACAATTATAAAAAAAAATATAAAGCAGCTTCATAAACTTGCCAAGGGCTTGTTAGTTCATGAAACTTTAACTGGATCAGAAATAAAAGATGTTATTAAAGGAAAAAAGATATCAAAAACATTATCAAAAGTTTCAAAGAAAAAAAATAAAGTTTCTACTTCAGTTCCAAGTGTAGAAAAGAAAAAAAAAGAAACAAATATATCTGAACCGCAATTAGAGAATAATTAATCAAAAATAAAAAAAATGAATCTAGGATTTAAAATACCAGCTATTATGGGTATTTTAAATATAACACCAGATAGTTTTTCAGATGGTGGAAAATATTTTTCTAAACCAAGTTCAGCTATAAAAAAAGCATTAATTATGAATAAAATGGGCGCAGATATTATAGATATTGGTGCTGAATCAACTAGACCAGGCGCATCTCCTTTAAAACCTGAAATTGAGATTAAAAGATTAAAACCTATTATTTTAGGATTAAAAAGAAAGAAAATTGTTATTTCTGTTGATACCAGAAATTCACAAACAATGAAATTTGCTTTAGATAATGGAGTTAAAATAATTAATGATGTTTCTTCACTTAATCATGACTCTGAGAGTATAAATATTATAAAAAAATATAAATGTTTTTTAATTTTAATGCACATGCAAGGAACACCAGAAACAATGCAAAATAATCCTAAATATAATTTTGCTCCGAAAGATATATATTATTTTTTAAAGAAACAAATCATTAAATGTGAAGAAAATGGTATAAAAAAAAATAGAATTATAATTGACCCTGGAATTGGTTTTGGAAAAACTAGTAAACATAATGTACAAATACTTCAAAATTTAAAAATATTTAATAAATTGGGTTGTTATACTTTAGTAGGTTTATCTAGAAAAAGATTTATTTCAGATTTAACTAGAAATGAAAAACCAATTGATAGAATTGCCGGCACTATTGCTGCCAATCAGTTTGCTTTAGATCAAGGAATTGACATTATTAGAGTTCATGATGTAAAAGAAGCAATGCAAGCTAAGATTGTTTGGCAAGTATTAAATAAAAAAAAATAAATTTATGAATAAAAAAATTTTTGGCACAGATGGTATTAGAAATCTTTCATCAGATAAAATTTTTAATGATCATTCTTTAAGTATTTTATCTAGATCTTTATTAAAAGATAAAAATAATTTAAAAATTGTAATAGCTAGAGACACAAGAGAATCCAGTCAAAAAATTGAGAAAATTTTAGTAAAAAATTTAGTTAATAATGGCGGGAAGGTGTATTTAGCCGGTTTAATACCTACACCTGTTTTATCTTATATTGTAAAGAGTCTTAAATATGATTTAGGTATAGTAATATCAGCTTCTCATAATCAATATAATTATAATGGATTAAAATTTTTTAATAAAAAAGGTGAAAAAATTTCTTTTAAAGAAGAAAAAAAAATAGAAAAATATTTTTTTAATCCAGGTAAAAATAGAACAATTATTGGTAAAAAAGGAAATATATTTAAATCAAATAAATTATCTAATAATTATGTTAAGAAACTAGTTTCTATATTTAAGAACAAAATTAAATTAAATAATCATAAAATTATCATCGATTGTGCAAATGGAGCTACTTTTAAAATTATTAAAACAATTTATAAAAAATTAAAAATTAATTGTGTTTATATTAATGATAAACCTAATGGTAAAAATATAAATTTAAATTGTGGCTCTTTATTTCCAAATAATTTAAAAAAGAAAGTATTATCTATGTCAGCAGATTTTGGCGTATCATTTGATGGTGACGGTGATCGATTAATTTGTTGTGATGAAGTTGGAAATATTATTGATGGAGATAAAATCTTATCAAGTCTAATTAAATTTTTTTATAAAAAAAAAAAAATAAAATGTGTTGTTGGAACATTAATGTCAAATAAAGGATTTGAAGATTTTGTTAAAGATTTGGGAATAAAGTTTTATAGATCAAATGTAGGCGATAGGTTTGTTTATGATCTTATCAAGAAAAAGAAAGGGTTTATTGGTGGTGAACAATCTGGTCACATAATTTTAAATAATTTTGGACCTTCAGGCGATGGAATATTAATCGCAACCTATTTATTGATGATACTTTCTTTAAGCGGTGAAAAAGCAAGCGATATATTTGAAAATTATAAAAATTACCATCAATATCAAGAAAATATTTTTTTTAAAGATTCTAATAAATTAAAAAAAATAAAATTTATTAATTTTTTAAAAAATCATAACAATAAGCTAATTAATGGTAATAGAGTGCTTGTTAGGCTATCCGGAACAGAACCTGTTATAAGATTGTTAATAGAGGGAAGGAAATTTAGTATTATCAATAACTTAGCTAAATTATTAAAAACAAGAATTAAAAAATTGATTAAATAATAATCTTTTCTATCTTATATATGTTGCATAATTACAACATATAGTATTTTATTTAGTTTTTTTCCTTTTAAAATACTATATTCGGTGTATAGTATTACGATACTACTATATGTAGTAATTATGTATAATTACTAACTTTTTTATAGGGGGCAATAATGAATGCCTTAAATGTAGCGAAAAGATGGATAGGGGCGTTAACTGAAGTAGGTTTAATGCTTATAGCTTTTGGAATTGTTGCTGGGCTACTTTATCCTGGTGCTGTACCTTTTATTGGCACAGATGTGGTTGCTAATATTACATCTTTATTAAACCAACTTGGTAATAATGGTGTAGTAGGCTTAGTTGCATTAGCTATTATTTGCTGGTTGCTAAATAAAAGATCAATCAGTTAATTTGAAAAGTTTCACCCTCCCGAATTGATCCCGACACGGTGAAGGTGTAGAAAAAAGGGCTCTATCACTAGAGCTCTTTTTTTTTAGTTTTTAAAATTTATTTGTGATTGTATAAATTGTCTATTAAATTTCTTTATTTCTTGTTTTGATTCTTCACTTTTATCTAATATAGAGAAAAAAAACGTCATTATGAAAGCTATAGATACAGAAAAAAGCGCTGGATATTTGTATGGAAATATTGGTTGATTATAACCAAAAATATCAACCCAAACTGTTGGTCCAATAATTACTAAAATCATTGCAGTAATAAGACCACTGCTACCACCTATTAAAGCACCTTTAGAAGTTAGTTTCTTCCAATACATGGAAAGAAATAAGATTGGAAAATTAGCACTTGCTGCTACAGCAAATGCAAGACCAACCATAAAAGCTACATTTTGTTTTTCAAAAATAATTCCAAGAAAAATAGCAACACAACCTAAAGAAATAGCAGATATCTTTGAAACAAATAATTCATCTTTTTCTTTAACTTTCCCTTTTTTAAATACAGATGCATATAGATCATGACTAACAGCAGATGCTCCCGCAAGAGTAAGACCTGAGACTACAGCAAGTATTGTCGCAAACGCTACAGCTGATATAAATCCTAAAAATATATCTCCGCCAACAGCTTTTGATAGGTGTATTGCTGCCATATTATTTCCTCCAATTAAGCTTCCATCAGCATTTAAAAATTCAGGATTTTTTGAGATCAACATAATTGCCCCAAAACCTATTATAAAAGTTAATATATAAAAATAACCAATAAAACCTGTGGCAAAAAAGACAGATTTACGTGCTTCCTTAGCGTTTTTTACAGTAAAAAACCTCATTAGTATGTGAGGAAGCCCCGCAGTTCCAAACATAAGAGCTATACCAAGAGATATTGCGGAAATAGGATCTGATACTAAACCTCCAGGCTCAAGAATTTTATAGCTATCTGGATGAACATTTACAGCTTTTTGAAAAAGATTCTCAAAACTAAAATTTGATATCCATATAACTGCAATTGTTATAAAAGTTGCACCAAATAAAAGTAATACCGCTTTAATAATTTGGACCCATGTTGTTGCTAACATCCCACCAAAACTCACATATAGAACCATTAAAACTCCTACTGTTATAACTGCTATTTCATAGGGAAGGCCGAAAAGCAATTGAATTAATTTACCCGCACCAACCATTTGTGCAATTAAATACAATGCTACAGTTATTAAAGAACCACTAGCAGCAAGACATCGTATTTTTTTTTGATTAAGTCTATGGGATGCAGCATCAGCAAATGTATAATCTCCTAAGTTTCTAAGTCTTTCAGCAAGTAAAAAAAGTATGATAGGCCATCCAATTAAGAATCCAATAGAATAGATGAGACCATCATATCCCGATAAATATACAAGACCAGAAATACCTAAGAAAGATGCAGCTGACATAAAATCACCTGCTATAGCCAAACCATTTTGTAAACTAGTAATTTTTCCACCTGCAGCATAAAAATGCGATCTTGAAATTGTTTTTTTTGCAGCCCAATATGTTATAGCTAGAGTTGCGAAAACAAATATTAAAAACATTGCTATTGCTGGATAATTTGTCATTTATATTTTTTTAGAATTTTTTTTTCTATTTGATCAAGCTCTTTGTTTGCAATTAATACATAAAAGCCCGTTGAGATAAATGCTAATAGTATAATTGTTACTCCAATTGGAATTCCAATAGTAATAATTGATTTTTCAGATATTTTAATTCCTAAAATTTCTGGAAAGAAAGCTATAAGTAAAATAAATGAAAAATAAAGTAAAAGAGTTATTGAAGATAAAAACCAACTAATAAAAGATTTTTTTTTAACAAGATATTTAAAATTCTTGTTTTTAATAATTTTTTTTTCCAAACTAGAATTCATTAAAATTGAACCAACTAAATTCTATTTTTATTTATTATAAGTTTTTTAGGTGATTTGTTTTTATTAAGATTTAAGTATTTTTTAGTCATATCTTTCATTCCTTTTTTTACGTAATTTCTTATATCATGAGTTATATGCATAGAGCAAAATTTTGGCCCACACATAGAACAAAATTGTGCTATTTTTGCTCCTTCTGCTGGAAGAGTTTCATCATGAAATTCCTCTGCTTTTTTTGGATCTAATGAAAGATTAAATTGATCACGCCATCTAAATTCAAATCTTGCTTGACTTAAAGCATTATCTCTAATTATTGCTCCTGGATGTCCTTTTGCAATATCTGCTGCATGTGCAGCAATTTTATATGCAATAACTCCATCTTTAACATCATTTTTATCAGGTAATCCCAAATGTTCTTTAGGGGTTACATAGCAAAGCATAGCTGTTCCATACCAACCAATCATTGCTGCTCCAATTGCGCTAGTTATATGATCATATGCTGGTGCAATATCAGTTGTTAATGGGCCAAGAGTATAAAATGGCGCTTCATTACATATTTTTAATTGTTTAGAAACATTTTCTTTAATTAAATGTAAAGGTACATGTCCTGGGCCTTCAATCATAACTTGGCAATCCATTTCGTGAGCAGTTTTATTTAATTTACCTAAAGTTTCAAGTTCAGCAAATTGCGCTTTATCATTAGCATCTGCTATAGAACCTGGTCTTAAACCATCTCCTAATGAGAAAGAAACATCATAACTTCTCATTATTTCACAAATTTCTTTAAATTTCGTATATAAAAAATTCTCTTTATGATGCGCTAGGCACCATTTAGCCATTATTGATCCACCTCTTGAAACAATACCTGTAATTCTATTTGTTGTTAATTGAATATATTTTAATCTTACTCCAGCGTGTATCGTAAAATAATCTACACCTTGTTCTGCTTGCTCAATTAATGTATCTCTATAAATTTCCCAAGTTAAATCTTCAGGCTTGTCTACTTTTTCTAATGCTTGATAAATAGGGACTGTTCCAACTGGTACGGGACAGTTCCTAATTATAAATTCACGTATATTATGAATATTTTTTCCAGTTGATAAGTCCATAATAGTATCAGCCCCCCATCTTATGGCCCATACCATTTTTTCAACTTCTTGAATTGAATCAGATGTGACAGATGAATTACCAATATTTGCATTTATTTTCACATAAAAATTTCTACCAATAATCATAGGCTCTAATTCAGTGTGATTTATATTTGCCGGTATAATAGCTCTACCTCTAGCAATTTCTTTCATGACAAATTCCGGAGTAATTTTTTGAGGAAAATTAGTATTATTTTTATTGTTATTTTTTCTTAGTTCATTTTCACGTAATGCTACATATTCCATTTCAGGAGTGATAATATTTCTTTTTGCATAATGAAGCTGAGTAATAGAATTATTTTTCTTTGATTTAAAAATATTTATTTCCTTTTTGAAAATTTTTAATATTTTTTTATTATTTTTTTTAGATTTATTATCTTTTGATGTAACTTTTCTTCCTCTGTATCTAATAATTGATTTATTATTTTTAATCCAATTTTTTCTAATTTTTTCAATGCCTGTGTTAATATTAATTAATTTATCATTTTTAATTTCAGTATAAATTCCAGAGCTATCATATACGTAAATTTTATTTGGCTTTGCTTCTTTACTTAAACTTATTTGTCTTATAGGAATTTTTAAATTTGGAAAAATTTTTCCTTTAAGATAAACTTTTTTTGATGATGGAAATGGACCTATTGTAATATTTTTTTTCATTTAAATTTTTTTTGTTTATATTTACACATTTAAGTAAAGATTTTTAGAAATTAATTAAGTAGCAATAATTTTTAATGTTATTATAACATATAAATTATGAATCAAAAAAAATTTTTTCTTCCTCCTGGTTTCAGAGATATACTAACATATGAATCAAATTCACAATTTGAAAATGGAAGAAAATTAATCAAAAATTTTGATTTATGGGGTTATATTTTTATTGAACCTCCTATAATTGAATTTGAATCAACACTTGTAGATAAAAAAAGCAAATCATCAAATAATAAAATTTTATCTTTTTTAGATCCATTAACAAAAAAAAAAATATCTTTACGATCTGATATAACTACACAATTAGCTAGAATAGCATCTGATAGATTATTTGAATTTCCAAAACCTTTAAGATTATGTTACCTTGGCGATGTCTTTAGAGCAGATACACCAAAATTATCTTCTGATAGACAATTTAAACAAGCCGGAATAGAGATAATTGGTTCAGATAATTTAGTTGCTGATATTGAAGTAATAAATTTAAGCTTAGATTCTTTAAAAAAAATTAATTTTAAAAAAATAAGCTTAGATTTGAATTGTTCTATAATTTTAGAGAAAATTTTTGATGATAATAAAATTTCAAATAACAATAGAGAGATTATAAGAAAATTAGTTGAAAGAAAAAATATTAAAGAAATTTCAAAATATAATAAAAAATTATTTATTTTGTTAAAAAAGATAATTGAAACAACCGGATCATTAAAAAAAAATATAGAAAAAATAAAAAAATTAAAATTAGGAAAGAAAGCAAACTTGATATTAAAAGATTTTTTATATGTTACATCAATTTTAATTAAAAAAAATTATGATAAATATAAGATTTCTGTCGACTTATTAGATCATAGAGGATTTGAATATTACTCTGGTACCACTTTCAGTATATTTTGTTTAGATTCAAGTAAAGAGATTTGCAGAGGAGGTAGATATACGACTAAAAAAAAAGATCCTGCTGTAGGGGCAACTTTCTTTCTTAATCAATTTCCTGAATTTAGAAATAATAAAAATAAAAGAAAGAGAATTTTAATTTCTAATGATAGTATTTTTAGTAAAAAATTATTAAAATTGAGAAAACAAGGATGGATTACAATTCAAAATTTTAGTAAAAAAGATGATCTTAAATTAGCAAAATTACATAGTTGTAAATTTATTTTTAAGAACAATAGAATTAAAAAAATAAAATGACAAATCTTACGATAATTGGAGCACAGTGGGGTGATGAAGGAAAAGGTAAAATCGTTGATCATTTATGCAATAATTATGATGTTGTATTAAGATTTCAAGGTGGGCACAATGCTGGGCATACAATAATCGTAGATAATAATAAATTTATTTTAAGTATTCTACCATCAGGATTAATAAGAAATAAAATGTGTATTATTGGGAGTAACGTTGTAATTGATCCAATTCATTTTATAAATGAAATAAAAATTCTAAAAAAGAAAAAAATTAATATATCAAATGCTAATTTAAAGATTGCTAATAACGCATCAATTCTTATGCCATTTCACTCTGTTATAGATAAAATTAGAGAAAAAAAATTGTCAAAGAAAAAAATTGGAACCACAGGAAGAGGTATAGGCCCGTGTTATGAAGATAAAATAGCAAGAAGAGGATTAAAAATTTATGATCTAGAAAATTTAGAGACTCTTAAATTTAGATTAAAGAACTTAGTAAATTTTCATAATACATTTCTTAAGAATTCATCAAGAAAGGATGTAATTTCATTTAATGAAAATTTAAAATTATTAAGATCAATAAGAAAAATAATATTATCTTTTGCTATTGATGTAAGCGATTTTATTAATAGTAAAAAAATTATTAATAAAAAATTATTATTTGAAGGAGCGCAAGGTTTAATGTTAGATATTGACCATGGCACATATCCTTATGTGACATCAAGCAACACATTGCCAGCGGTTGCTGCTTTAAGTTTAGGTTTGGATCCTTCTAAAATTGGACATATACTCGGCGTTGTTAAGGCTTACACAACAAGAGTTGGAGAAGGTCCATTTCCAAGTGAAATTAAAAATAGTTTAGGTCTTAAAATAGCAAGAATTGGACATGAGTTTGGAAGTGTAACTGGTAGACCTAGACGATGTGGTTGGTTTGATGCTGTTCAATGTAAAAAAGCAATAAATATTTCTGGAATTAATTCATTAGCATTAACGAAGATTGATGTATTAGATAATCTAAAAAAAATTAAAATTTGCCACAGATACAAATTGGGAAATAAAATTATAAATCAGATGCCGACTTCAAATAATGATTTAAAAAAAGCAAAACCTCAATATTTAACTTTAGATGGATGGGATGAAGATACATCTAATATTAAAAATATTAAATTTCTTCCTTTAAAAGCTAAAAAATTTATCAATACTATTGAAAATTTGCTTAAAGTTCCAATTACTTTTCTTTCTAATGGGCCTGATAGATCAAATATCATTAAATTAAAAAAGATTTTTTAATTTATGTAATTTACAGCTTCTTTTTTTTCTAAATTTTGTTTTATTAATAAATTTTTAACGGACTTTTTTAATTTTTCCATAGCTCTTACTTCTATTTGCCTTACTCTTTCTCTTGAGATTTTATAATGATTACTTAAATCTTCTAAAGTTTTAGGTTTATCTTTTAATCTTCTTTCTATCATAATATATTTTTCTCTTGGACTTAATACATTTATAGCTTTAGAAAGTAGATTTTTTCTTTGTGATAATTCTTGAGAATTTGATATTGAATATTCTTGGCTTGGAGTTCCATCAACCAACCAATCTTGCCATTCACCTTCTCCATCTTCTCTCAAAGGAGCATTTAAAGAATGATCCGGACCAGATAATCTTCTATTCATTTCAGTAACTTCTTTTTTAGTTACATTTAAAGTTTTTGCTATTTTATTTACATTATCAGGCAACATATCACCTTCTTCGTATGCTCTTAAACTTGATTTAACTTTTCTTAAATTAAAAAATAATTTTTTTTGGGCTGCAGTTGTTCCCATTTTAACAAGTGACCAGCTATGCAGAATATATTCTTGTATTGATGCTCTAATCCACCACATTGCATATGTTGCTAATCTAAAACCTTTTTTATAATCAAATCTTTTTATTGACTCTAACATTCCAATATTTCCTTCCGATATTAGTTCATTTATAGGAAGACCATATCCTTTGTAACCCATTGCTATTTTTGCTACTAATCTTAAATGGCTAGTAACTAGTATATGTGCTGATTTCAAATCTTGTTTTTTAGCCCATTTCATAGCTAATTCTTTCTCATATTCAGGTTCTAATAAAGGATATTTTCTTATTTCTTGTAAATATCTATTTAAACCGTTTTCTGAAGTGATTCTTGGAAGACTTTTTATTATTGCTGTCATTTTATATATCTAAAAAAACATAATAGAATCTGTAAGTTAATTAACGATTCTAATTAATAATATTTATTTTTTCACTTATCCACAGTTTCGCATAATTATATATGCAATGCAAGTGTTTATATTAAATTTAATTTTTCAGTTAAGTCTTTGATATCACTAGGTAATTCTGATTTTAGTTCAATTTTTATTTTTTTAATAGGGTGAATGAAGCTCAAAAAATAGGCATGTAATGCTTGCCTTTCGAATGAGATTAATAGATTTTTTATTGTTTTATCCACATTTTTTAATAATTTTATTTTCTTTTTTCCATATTTTTTGTCTCCTATAATTGAATTTCCATAGCTTGATAAATGAACTCTAATTTGATGTGTTCTTCCAGTTAATAATTTACATTCTATTAAAGAAGCAATGTTAGAAAAATTTTTTTTAACTTTAAATTTTGTTATTGCTTTTTTACCAGTATTATTGTTAAAAACAGAGAATTTTTTTCTATTGTTTGGATTTCTTCCTATATTTTTATTTAAGATTCCTTCGCTTTTATTCAACAAACCCCATACTACAGCCAAATACAACCTATTTATTTCTCTTTTTTTAAATTTTTCTTGTAATAGTTTATGAATAATATTATTTTTTGCTATTATCATTAGTCCGCTTGTGTCTTTATCTAATCTATGAACAATACCAACTCTTTCATTCCCTGATAAATTAGATAGGTTGTTTTTATATTTTTTTTTTAAAAAATTAACTAAAGTTATTTTTTCTTTACCAGCACCAGCGTAAACTGTTAGATTGTTTGGTTTATTTACAATAATTAGATCTTTATCTTCATGCAAAATTTTTATATTTTTATAGCACATAATAAAAAAATTATATGAAATATTTAAAATTATTAATAATAATCATGGGTTTAATGATTTTTTTTGGCACAGCCACTATTATTTATATTGTGTTTGAAAGATTAAACTCAAATGAAAAGAATTTATTATTTAAAAAAAATATAATGCAAGATTTTGAATTAGAAATAGCTCCAAATAGCGAGATAATAAATACGAATATTTCGGATGACAAATTGATATTAACTACTAAATTATTAAACAGTTTTTATAGAATAATAGTTTTTGATTTAAAAACTGGTAAAAAATTATATTTTTTTGATATTAAAAATTAAACAAAATGAAGTATTTAAATTTTTTTTCTTTTCTTTTTATCTTATTTGTTTTAAGTGGCTGTTCTATGTCTATATCAAGTATAATCGATGCTTTGAATTATTCAAAAACTGGTGCAGATGTATTGTCTTACGCTGCAACAGAAAAAACTACTACTGACCATACTTTATCATATGTTTTCAAAAAAGATTGTTCTCTTGCAAGAACATTAAAATTAAAAGCTATTTGTAATGAAATTAATAAAGAAACAAATTCATTTAATAATATAAAAAAAAATTACCAAATTAAAAAAAAAATAATTCATAAAAAAATAACTAAAAAAAAGAGAATAATTGTACCATCAATGGCTTATTAATAATTTTTTTTATAATTTAAAGAAAATGATTTCAATAATTAATTTAACAAAAAAATTTGATGAATTTACCGCTGTAAATAATCTATCAATGAATGTTAATAAGGGTGAAGTACTAGGTTTTTTAGGGCCTAATGGTGCTGGAAAATCTACTACCATGAAAATGATTACTGGTTTCATTAAACCAACAGAAGGTATTATTAAAGTTAAAAATATGAATGTAGAAAATGAACCAATAGAATGTAAAAAAGTTATAGGTTATTTACCTGAAGGTGCTCCGCTTTATGGAGATATGACGCCAAAAAATATGTTAAAATTTGTTTCATATATAAGAGGGATTAATGGAAAAGATTTTAAAGAAGCCTTTGATAAAATTGTTGTTAAAACTGATATAACCGATGTTATTAATCAACCTATAGATACATTATCTAAAGGTTACAAAAGAAGAGTTGGTTTAGCTCAAGCTTTGATACATGATCCTGAAATTTTAATTTTAGATGAACCAACTGATGGATTAGATCCCAATCAAAAACATCATGTAAGAGGTTTAATTAACGAAATGGGTAAAGAAAAAGCAATAATTATTTCAACCCATATTTTAGAAGAGGTTGATGCCGTTTGTACAAGAGCATGTATAATCGCAAAAGGAAAAAAAATAGTTGATAAGAAACCTAAAGAACTTAAGAAATTTTTTAAAAACAAAAGTTTAGATAATATTTTTAGACAAATCACATTGAATAGATAATTTATGCATATTTTTTTTAATATTGTTAAAAGAGAATTGGCAAGTTATTTTTCAACTCCACTTGCATATGTTTTTATAGTAATTTTTTTAGCTCTTATTGGATCTTTTACTTTTTATATAGGAAATTTTTTTGTTAGAGGACAGGCTGATTTAAATGCTTTTTTTGCTTTCCATCCTTGGGTTTATATATTGTTAATACCAGCAGTTACAATGAGATTATGGGCAGAGGAAAGAAAATCTGGAACAATAGAATTATTGATGACACTTCCTTTAACAACTACTCAATCTGTGATAGGCAAATTTTTTGCTGCTTGGATTTTTATTTTTATTGCTTTAATTCTGACTTTTCCGATTTGGATAACTGTAAATTATTTAGGTGATCCAGACAATGGTGTAATTTTAGCAGGTTATGTGGGAAGTCTTTTTATGTCCGGAGCCTACCTATCAATTGGCTCTTGTATATCTTCAATCACTAAAAATCAAGTTATAGCTTTTGTAATTGCGGCTACCATATGTTTTATTTTTACAATGAGTGGCGTTGATATAGTTTTAAATTTTTTTAAATTGTGGGCTCCTGAATTTTTAGTTTCTACTATTTCTTCAATGAGCTTTCTTACTCATTTTGAATCTATAACTAAAGGAGTTATTGAGATAAGAGATTTCTTTTTTTATTTAAGCATTATATTTTTTTGGTTATTTTTAAATATTGTTATTGTTGAATTTAAAAAATTTAGTTAAGAAATATGTTGAATAATATAATTACAAATAAGAATAAACTTCCATTCATTTTTCTACTCGCAATAATTTCTTTAATTTCCTTCAACGTATTGAATAAAAATTTCTTTAAAAATGTGAGGTTCGATTTAACAAAAGAAAAAGTTTATACATTATCTGAAGGAACAAAATCTATTATTAAATCAATTAAAGAGCCATTAAATTTTAAATTATTTTATACAAAAGAAATAGGGGATGTTAACCCTATATATCAAAATTATTACGATAGAGTTAAAGAAATACTTGAGCAATATGTTTTGTTATCCGGTAATAAGATTAAATTGGAAATATACAATCCTAAACCTTTTTCAAACGAAGAAGATAAAGCTGTAGAATATGGGTTACAAGGAGCTGAAATCATGGCAGGAGTTTATGGATATTTTGGATTGATTGCTACAAATAGTACTGATGATGAAGAAAAAATAATTTTTTTCCAACCTGATAGAAGTTCATTCTTAGAATATGATTTAAGTAAAATAATATCAAATTTAGCAAATCCAAATAGAAGAGTGGTTGGTTTATATACAGATTTGCCAATTTTAGGAACTTTTAATCCTTTAGCTAAAACACAAGATGCTGCAGCAGCCCCACCATGGGCAATTTATAATCAAATAAAAGAATTTTTTGAAGTTAGAAGGATACATGAAAAATCAAAAAAAATACCTGAAGATCTTGAATTATTAATGATAGTTCATCCAAAAAAAGTTCCTGAAAGAACTTTGTATATGATTGATCAATTTGTTTTAAGAGGAGGGAAGCTTTTAGTTTTTCTTGATCCAAATTCTGAGGCTGATAGTTTTCAACCAAGCAACCAAGAAAGTATTAAAAGTTCAAATTTAAGTTTTCTTTTAAATAATTGGGGAGTCGAACTAGTAGATAATAAAGTTGTTGGCGATTTATTGTCTGCAAGAAGAGTAGAAATTGGACAAACTGACCAACCATCTGTAACTGATTATTTAGCTTGGTTAGATATAAAAAAAGATCATATGGATGAAAAACATCAAATAACATCTAAAGTTCAAAGATTAACTTTTGCAACAGCTGGGTTACTTAGAGAAAATGGTAAAAATAATAATATTAATTTTAAAAGATTAGTTTGGACAACAACACAATCAATGCAAATTGAATCTTCCGAAGTAATTGCACCTGATCCAACAAGTTTATTAAGAAATTTTAAACCATCAAATGAAGAATATACTCTTGTAGCTGAAATAGAAGGTACTTTCGAATCCAATTTTGGCGATTCACCTTTAATTACTAATAAAAAAGATGAATTTGATAAAGAAAAACATTTATCAAAGTCTTTAAAGCCTTCTAATATCATTGTCGTATCTGATGCTGATATGTTATACGATGAATATTGGTTAAAATATGAACAAACGGGGAATGTAACTCCAATAGCTAATAATGCAGATTTTACTGTAAATGCATTAGAATATCTTAATGGAACAGAGGATTTAATAGGATTGAGAGGGAAAGGTTTATCATCACTACCTTTTACAAAAGTTGAAAAAATTCAGAAAGAAGCAGAGCAGAAGTTTAGATCTAAAGAACAACAATTATTAGAAAGGTTAAACAGCTATCAAAGTAAATTAGAGAATATTCAAAAAGGCTCTGATCAAGATGATAATAAAACTTTATTAACAGAAGAGGAAAGTTTAGAAATAGAAAAATTTAGAGAAGAAATGATTTACGTTAGATCTGAATTAAGAAAAGTACAAAATGCTTTAAGAAAAGATATAGAAAAATTAGATAGCACTTTAAAGTTTTTTAATATATTTTTTGTACCAATTTTATTAATTATAATTTCTCTTATTATTAGTTTTATTGAAAGAAAAAAGAGACATGAAAAGTATATAGTTAAAGAAACCAACTAAAATAAATAATATTATGAACAATAAGTCATTTACAAAATTAATAATTATATCGATAATTCTATTTTTTTTAGCATTTATATCATATCTTATACAACCAAAGTATGAAACGTCTATAAAAAGTGGAGAAATAATTTTTTCTGAAATTAAAGGCAAATTAAATGATATTAACGAGATTAATATCGATAATAATAAAAAAAAAATTTCAATTATTAAAGATAATGATAGCTGGTTTATGAAATCTAAGTCTAATTATAAAGTAAAAAGTGAGGTAGTAAGAAAAAATTTGATACAAATAGCAGAATTAAGATTCCAAGAAATGAAAACTAATGATGAGTCGCTATATTCAAGATTAGATTTAGATTTTCCTAATAATGAAGAAAATAATTCTAGATATATTTCAATTTTATTTAATGATGGAAAATCAATGGAGTTTGTTTTAGGAAAAAGAAGAAAAAATGGTGTTTATATAAAAAAAATAAAAGATAAAGAAACATGGTTAACAAAAGGAAACTTAGACATGTCAATTTTGGAAAAAGATTGGCTAGAAACAAATATTTTTAATTTAGATTATAAAAATATAAAAGATATTTCTATAAATCATTTAGAAAAGAAAGACTCATTTACTTTAACTAAAGATACCAATAATGAAAATTTGTTAATTAATAATCTTAATAAGGATCAATTACCAAAAAGTGATTTAATAGCTAATTTTTTAGGTTATTTTTTTAAAAATTTGTCATTTGATAATGTACAAAAGAGAATTAGTAATATTGAAGAAAATATAATTTTAAAAGTTATTTTTAAATTGCAAGATGAAACAGTGATTGAAGCTGTTTTTTTTAATATTGAAAAAGATAAATGGGTAAATTTTCAAATAGAAAATAATTTAATAGAAAAATTATATAATAATAAATCTGTATTTATAAAAGATATAAATAATTGGTCATTTAAATTACCTTCAGCAAAATATAGTATTACTGATACTAAATTAGAAGATTTACTCGTTGAGGATTAAAATAATTAGCAATATCAATTATTGTTTGAGAGAAGTCAAAACCAAGACTCATTTTATTTAAACTAATTAGTGAATCTTCGAATTCACCACATATTGCTTGCGCGCTTGCAATTTTTCCAAGTATTTTTGTATCAATAATTTTTCCACCATGATTAATTAATTTTGAAGCTAATTCTATAGCACCTTTTTTATCTTTTTTAGCTTGTATAATTAATATTTCTGAAATACCTTCTTTGTAAAATCTATCACTTTCAATCAAACCAATTATTTCATGTGAATTATTAAAATCATCAGCTAATGCATAAGCCTTAGCAACTTCCATAAAAACCCTTCCTTTTGTTGAAAATCCAGGCAAACCAAGAGCATATTTTCCACTTACTAGGTCAGGAACTGTATTTATTGCCTTATTTAAAAAAATTTTCATATTTTCAGTATTTTTTATTAATGCTAGTTCCTTTCCTATTACTGCCATTGCCATTGATTTTTCATATCCAGGCTTTATTAATTTTAGAAGCTCTTCAGCTTGGTCAAAATTAGATATTTTTGCATAAGCGGTTATTAATTCTAGAACTAGTCTTCCATCAGGATTTTCAGGTATATATTTTTTTGCTTCTATAAGTGTTAAATTGCTTTCTTTTTTTAATAAAATGTTGTTTTCAAATAATGCAACATTTATTAATTCTCTTACAATCCAAAATTCTTGATCTTTCAATTTTGCAGCATTTTTAGATTTTTCTAGAAATTTATGCATTTTATTTTTATTATTAATTTTATAGTATATCTTAGCTATCTCTAGGTAAGTACTTGATTTTTCTGCATATTCTTCAACAGTATTTAAATCATTATTAACTTTTTCAATATTTTTTAATTTTAAATTAGCATTAATTATTTCTAGAAGAGCACTAGCTTTATTGTCATTATTTTTTATTTCATCATTTATAATTTTATAAATTGAATTTTGTATTTCATTCATTTCATTTTTTTTATTTATATCATTAAGCATTATGTAAATATTAGATAGATGTTTAATTTTTTTGGGCAAATCAATATAAATTTGTTTGGTAAATTCTTCTGATTTTTTTAAATTTATAAAAGCTTTTTCATTTGTTTTTAAATTAATTCTTATATTAGCAATTTGATTTTCTAGCCTTGCTTTAGTTCTTGTATCGCCAATTTGAGATATAGATAATTCTGCAGCAGTTAATAAATGATTGATACTTTTCTTTATGTTGGAGTTTTTAAACTCTACATTAGCAAGACTTATTTCATTTCTTATATTGTCTATTTCTTTATTTTTTTTTTTTTTATTTTTTTCTTTTAAAGCGATTATTGTTAAGTTTTCTATTTCTTTTTCAATTTTATTTATTATTTTTTCTTTTCTATGTTTTCTAGCAATTTTTGTTTTTTTATATCTTTTCTGGATTTTGTTATAATTTTTAAGCACTTCATTTAACATAATTAACTTTTTAGATGGATCTGTCTCAGTTTGAGACTTTTCAACTATAGCTCTATTCTTTTCATTTAATTTGTTAGCCTCAAAATTATAAAACTCTTCACATGACGCTAGAAAAAGAAAAAAAAATAATGAATTAATTAATAGTATATTTCGTAACATTTAATTATAATAATAATGTTTTTTTTTTTTTAGTTTATGAAAAAAATAATTTATTTAAATATATTTCTTTTAATTTTGTTTTTATTCCCAATAACAGGACATAGTAAACGTGTGCCAAATTTAATTGGTAAATGGGAAGGTGAAAATATTAAATCTTCTTTAAAAAAAGGTTTTATAAGAGCTAATAATATTGTTGAAATTACTGAGCAAAAAAATCGATTATTTAAAGGTTATGTAATACATAAAGGTGGGAAAGAAGAATTTGTTGGAGTTATTAGATCTGATCATAAGAATTTTTTTTGGGCAGATAGTAGTAATGATGATGGTAAAGTTATTGGAACAATATTAAAAAAAAATAAAATAGAAACTTGTTACTTAGATAGTGGCAGAGATGCTATAGCTGGATGCTCAATTCTTTTAAGAAAAAAATAATTTTTCTAATTCTATCTTTTTCTAATTTTTTCTAAAATGTTGTTTGTTGCTTTTAATAAGTTTTCTTTTATTTTTTTTTCAGATGTTGAATGACCACTAGCATCTATTATTTTTAATTCACATTTTTTCATTTTTTTTGCAATTGAAAAAGCTGATTTTGGAGGGCAAATAAGATCATATCTTCCTTGAATAATAATGGTAGGAATATTTTTTATTTTATTTATATTTTTTAATATTTCATTTTCCTTTAGAAAAAAATTATTCTTTGTGTAATGCCATTCTAAAAATGGACTATTTGGAAGATTATCTTTTTTATTAAATTTATTAATATAATTAAAATTAATTTTATTCGGTTGCAAAACTGACAAAATTCTTTCAAATCTTTCCCATATAAATGCTGCTTCTTTTTTTTTTTGATTATTGCTACTAGAAAGAATTTTACCTAATTGAAGGAAAGTTTTTTTTCTTTTATTTTTTTTTATTTTTTTATCTATTAAATCTATCAATTCAGGATAAAAATATTTTGAGGCATAATGAAAAGCCCAGAAAGCCTCTTTTTTAGTGCCTAAAAATACTCCTCTAAGGATCATAGCAAGGACATTTTTTTTATATTTTATTGCATATATTAATCCTAGAGTTGATCCCCATGAACCACCAAAAATAACCCATTCTTTTATTTTTAATTTATTTCTTATTAATTCCAAGTCTTCAATTAAATGATTTGTTGTGTTATTAATTAAAGACCCTTTTGGTTTACTTTTACCAGATCCTCTTTGGTCAAAAAGTATAATTCTGTATTTATTTGGATTAAAATATTGTCTATTTTTTTGATCTACAGAACCTCCTGGGCCACCATGAAGATATATTACAGGAATCCCATTTTTATTTCCACTTTCTTCAACATATATAGAATGTTTATTGTCTTTTGTTTTTAAAAAAAATGAATTGTAAGATTTAATTCTTGGATACATTTAAAATAAAAATATTAATATTTATATCCCTTTTAAAATTTCTTGTCTTTTTCTATTGTATTCACTCTCTGATAGCATTCCTTTTTTATATAGATTATCAATTGTTTTTAATCTTTGTTCTAGTATGACTGCAGAATTTTCATTAGATGTTGGTTTTCTTTTTGAAATATTAGGATTATTTTTTTTAATTTCCTGTTTTTTTATAATATTTTGCCTATTATTTTGTTTAATCTGATTATTAGATTTTGATTTATTATTTAATTCTTTTTGTAAGCTATCAATTTGTTGTTGTAATGTTTTATATTGTTCACCTGATAATTTTCTACTATCTACGTTTTCTTTTGCATTTTTATAAGCTGTATTAGTAAAAACAAACCAATCTTTCCTTTCATTAGATTTTCTGTATATACCTTTTTTATTTTTGTTATATACAAGTATCAGACCTTCATATTCAGCACTTTTTCTTCTATGACCTATGTCGTATGTCAATCTTGCTGTTTCCCAAACATTTCCTTGATACTGCTCATCTAAAGTAGGTTGCAGGCCAACTTGAACAGCACCTAAAATTAAATTTAATTGATTATTTGATATGAATATTCTACCAGCAGTTAATCTATCTTCTGCAAAACTCCATCTAGCGCTTTTATGAGGACCTTTAATAACAAAAGTGACATCTTCATTAGGTTTAGCTATTTTTAATGCTTTTGGCACATGTTCAGATAATAGCAATAACTCTTTATTCGAGAATAAAGGTATTTCTGGTTCATTTCTATCATATTTGTATGAAAGTTGCTTGAACATTTTTCTTAATACATCACCTGATATATTTATAGGATGATTATTTTGATTCTTTGTTTTTTTTTCAATTTTTTCAGTTCTTATGAAATATTTAGCAGCGCCAGGCATTACAGGAGAAACTTGCCAAAAAGTATTTGTTGCATTCCTATCGGATATTTTGGCATAAATAAATTTTGTATTATTTATAAGAAATATTAAAGAAAACAGTATTACAAGGTAAATTCTTTTCTGAAAAAAATTAATAAGCATATTTTAAATATAAGGATTTTGTATTAATTTGCACATAAAAAAGGTGGACCTAAACATATTAGATCCACCTTTAAGATCTTTTTAGTGAGAGGCTTAAAGAGATATCAACTTACCAGAGGTAAAACATACCAACTGAGAAAATATCACTTTCACCATCTTCATCGCCTGCATCAGTGTCATACCATTCTTCTTCAGCATGTGAATACTCAGCAACAGCTAACCATTCAGGAGCTAAATTATGGTATATTCCAACAGTCCACATTGTTTGACTATCTTTTTCGTCAAATGATGTAGATGCGTCACTTCCAGCTTGATCTTGGAAAGATCCACCGTAAGAGACACCAACTTTACCAGCACCGTAGTTATATGTACCTTGTACATAATAACCATCGTGGTCACGACAAACACCGTCTGCTGATGTAGCACCAGAGTCCATTTGAAGAGTGATACCTAAACATTCACCATTATAATAGTGAGCTGTTAAAGCTGCAGGTCCACCAACTAGTGTACCTCCAACATGGATACCATTAGCTTCAATGTCTGTAGCAGCATCTGCTTCTTGATACATACCACTTATCGCAAGGTTTGAACCTTCACTAATACCAGCTAAGCTAATATTAAGTTCTGCTTCAACTCTTGGAAAGTCAGCTTCATTAGCTGTAAATGCAGCAGCTGCATTCGCAGTTCCAGAAGCAATTTTTGATGGATCATAAAGCCCAATGCTTAAAGTTGTTCCATTGTAACTTGGAGTTGTATATCTGAAGGATGCATTAAAATCCGGATATACGTATCCAAAACCGATACGGCCCAGTGTAGTACCATTATTACCTACGTTATCCGCAGTAGCACCAACACCAAATAGAGTCATATCTTGCACAATTGCATTTCTTTGAAAAATACTCAAAGTTCTACCAAAAAGTAATTCACCAAAATCACCAGTAGCTGCAGCATAGATTTCTCTCATATCTAATTGCGCACCACGAGCAGTTTTAGTAGAACCATTTTGGATTTGAGGATATAAACCAAAGTATCCTCTTAATTGTACTCCGTTCGAAGCTGGACCTTGTACACCAAAACCAAATTTTGATGGTAAAAGACCAGTTTGAATACGAGAGTTGTCACCTGTAGAAGTTCTCGCAGTTTGATGAGAAGTTCCAAGATTTGCATCTTTACCAGATGAATAAACATAGAATGCATTAACATTACCATCAACAGAAAATGACCAACCTGATGGTTCGTCTGCCATTAATGTAATTTTAGCATCTACCGGAGCAGTATAAGCTGTTGCTAAAGCAACACCCGCAACCGCACCTAGAAGTATTTTTTTCTTTTCCATTTAATAAGCCTCCCTAAAAAGAAAAAAGTTAATAAAATATTTTTTATATAATATGAAATTTTTATGATAAAACGCAATATATTTTATAACTATTATAGATATAAGGTAATATTACAATTTCGTAGAAGTGGCTAATATTACTTATTATTTAGTATATTCAATAATTTAACTAATAATAGTCTTTTTTTATTATATAAGTATAAAGTTAAAAAATTGATTAATTGTTGCATTTTTACAACAACTTTTTTTGCATAAACTAGGTTTATGAATCATACTAAAAAATTATATAAGAAAATATAACTTAGCTTTGATTTGATGTTGCGCTTAATAATCTTTTCAAATTTTCAAATTGTCTACTATTTTGCTTTCTAGGTCTTTTTAAACAAATTTTATGATCTAATACTTTTTTTGATGGCGTTTTAGATAAAAAAATAATTCTATCAGCTAATTCAATAGCCTCGTTTAAATCATGCGTAACAAAAATAATTATAGGTTTGCTCTTTTTCCATAAATTAATCAAAAGTTTCTTTAAAGAATTAGCAGTTTTTCTATCAATTGAAATAAAAGGTTCATCTAGCAATAATATATTAGGATTGTTAGAAAACGCTCTCGCTAAAGAAATTCTTCTTTGCATTCCACCTGAGAGTTTGCTTGGATAATGATCTTTAAATTTTTCTAAACCAACTTCTTTAATTAGTTTATTTGCTGTTGAAACACAGTTTTTTTTATTTTTTATTGGAAACCTAATGTTTTCTATTGCAGTTAACCAAGGGAATAATCTTGGAGATTGAAACATATAACTTATATCTTTTTTTAGATTAGAGTTGTCATTATCAAATTTTATTGAACCATTAAAATCTTTATCTAGCCCAGAAATTAAATTTAAAAGGGTGGTTTTTCCACAACCAGATGGTCCAAAAATTGAGATGAATTCTTTGTTTTTAATATCTATATTTAAATTAGAAAGAACAAGATTTTCTTTTTTTATATTATTACTTTCAATTATAAATCTTTTTTTTCTTATATTTATTAAAATATTAGTCATTTTTGTAATTAAAAAATATAATTTATATTCTCCAAGCTGTTAATTTTCGTTCCGTTGGTTTTACTAAAAACCACTCAATAGACATTACAATAAAAACAAATACAAAAGTATAAGCTAAAATAGAAACAGTATCGAACATTGAAAAAAATTCATTAATTTTAAATCCAACACCATTGGATCTTCCTAAAAGCTCCACTACTAAAACTATTTTCCATATCAAAGCTAAGCCAGAGCGAGCCGCTGATATAAAATAAGGAAATAATTGAGGCAACATTATATTTTTGATTATTTCAAATTTTGACAATTTATAAATTTTACCAACATCTATTAATTTTTCATCAATAGCTTTTGCTCCCTCTCTCAAAATTACAGTGACTGTAGGAATTTTATTGATACTAACAGCTAGAATAGCCGCAACTTCATTTAAACCAAACCATATAAAACATAGTATGATTGTCACTAGCGCAGGAACATTTAAAGTAAATATTAATAAGCCGTCTAAATAATCATCAAATTTTTCCTTTCTTCCCATTAAAATTCCTATTGCAGATCCAATTAACATCGCTAGAAAAAAAGATACTAAAACTCTAAAAAGCGTGATACTAACGTGAAAAATTAATTCATTATTAAAATGGTAATGTATTGAAGCGGCAACTTCTAAAGGAGAAGGTAGCAATATTTTATCATTTAGTAATGAAGAAATTATTCCCCATATTAAGATTAAAATTAATACGGAAAAAATTCTTCTAAATAAACTATTTTGTAATAAATTATTCAAAATTAAAAATTAAAAAAAATATTTATTCATCTTTGAGAAAAAATGTTCCCTCAGATATTTCATTTTTTTTTCCAACCAAATCCCGACCACCATATTTAGCAAGAATTTTGAATATTTTTTTTGTTTCTTCTATCTCATTATTGCTAAAACTTAATGGGATACCATTTCTATACGCATCTATTAAATTAATTAGAGTGGTTCTATCTTCTGCTTTAGTTAAAGGAAAAATTCTTTCCCATTCACTATCAGATGTAAGCATGATTTTTTTTGCTTCCGCAGATGCATTTAAAAAGTTATTTATTAACTCTTTTTTATTATTGGCAAACTTTTCAGAAAATACCCACCCATATGCAGGAATTTTTGTTTTAATACCTAGATTGTTAAGTATATCGTCAACTGATATAATTTCTCTAAAACCTTTGGCTTTAAGCCTTGAATTATAATGCCAGTAATTTAAAACCGCATCAATTTCATTTCTAAGAATTAGTTCATTTAATAAAGGAGGAGCTGCGTAAACAGGTCTTAAATATTGTTTAGGGTCTATATTATTCTTTTTATTATAATAAGCTCTGAATAATAACCAGCTTTTATCTATTGAACTTCCAGCAATTCCTAATTTTTTATTTCTTAGATCTTCAATATTAATTATTTCTGAATCATGTTTTACTAAAATTCCACCAACTGACATTGAATGTGGATAAAAAACATAATTTTTATTTTCAGCTCTTTGTCTAGAAACCCAAATCCAATCAGTTACAATAATGTCCACAGCTTTTCCTTGTAATGCAATAGCCGCAGCATTTTTATTTGAAAAAAATTTTTTTTTTATATTAATATTATTTTTTTTATCTAATTCATTTTTTTCAATAATATCCATTTCCCAATTAACACTTCCAAACTTTAATAATCCTATGTTTATTTCATCTAACGCATAGGCATTGAAAGATAAGAAAAGAGGAAAAATTAAAGAATGAATAAAATATTTTATTATTTTCATAACAAAAAAAATTATATTTTTTTTATAAATAAATAATTAAAAAAAAAAAAATAAACAAAATCAATATGATTTTGTAACATAATTTTTCAATTGATCTATTTCTTTTTTTAATCTTTTAGTTCTATCTCTTACTAAATCACCAATACTAACAACCCCAACTAATTTATCTTTATTATCAACAACAGGTAAATGCCTGAAGTGTTTATTTACCATTACTGTTAAAAGATCTTCATTATTGTCTTCTAAATTACAAGTTATTACATTCTTTGTCATTAATTCCTCAGCTTTTGTGTTTCTAACTGAGCTTTTTTGAGTAAATCCACGTACAATATCTCTTTCTGACAGAATACCAACAACTTTTTTATCTTCTAGAATTACTACAGCCCCAATGTTTTCTTTTGATAAAATATGTGCAATATCAACGATTTTGGTACTTTTTTCCGCAGTAAAAGTTTTGTTTCCCTTTTTTTTTAATATATCTCTTATTAACATTTTTATTATATTTTATAATATTTTTTATTAAAAATGTTTTTTAAATTCAAGATTTTTTTTGTTTATATATCATCTAGATTATGACTACAAAAATTTTAGATGCCAAAGGTTTGAGATGCCCTATACCTGTTTTAAAAGCAGATAAAATAGTTAAGAAACTAAAAACAGGTGATGTTTTAAAAATTTTTACCACTGATCCAAAATCAGTTAATGATTTTAAGGCATTTTGTGAGGTTTCTAATTGTCTGTTTCAAAGTTCAGAAAAGAAAAATAATATTTTTATAATATCTATTTGTAAGAGTCTTTAATTTTATTCTCATTAATTGCTAATGTTAAAAGTGCTGGAACTATAATTAATATTAATATTGCAGAAAAAAATAGACCTCCAATTACAACCGATCCAAGACCTTTGTATAATTCAGATCCTGCGCCTGGAAATAAAACTAAAGGAAACATGCCAAAAATACTTGTTAAAGTAGACATAAAAATAGGCCTAACCCTTGTTTTGGCAGATTCAAAAATTGCTTCTATTTTTGATATTTTTTTTTGTTTAATTGAGTCTGTAGTTTTTAATACAAGCAAAATAGAATTATTAACTACTATTCCAATCAAAATTAAAAAACCTAAAAGAGTTAACATATCTAAAGCTTGATAAGTAAATAAATTTAAAATTTTAAGACCAATGAATCCTCCAGCTGTAGCAAGAGGGACAGCGATCATAATAACAAGCGATAAAATAAAACTTTCTAAAAGAATTGCTAAACTTAAAAAAACTAGGATCAAAGCTATTATAATAGTTAAAGTCATTGAGTCTAAAGTCTGCGAAAGTTTGTCTGCCGTTCCAGAAAGATTTATTGTAATTCCTTTTTTAAAAGCTTCATCGCTTAGGCCTTTTACAACAGCACTATCAAGCATTTTTATTGCAGCCTCTAGAGGAATTTGAATAGGGGGCCTAATTTGCAAACTTACAGTTCTTTTAAAATTTATATGACGTATTGAGACTGCACTCGAAGTAATTTCATTCTCAGATACTGATGAAAGAGGAATAGTTATACCTGATTTTGATACAATAGGAATGCTAGCTATCTGTTGAGTAAAATTAGTATCTTGATCTTTTTTTCCTATTATTCTTAAATCCATATTTTTTCCATCAGCGACTATTTCATCTATCCATAGACCATCATTAAAAGCGTCCATGCTATTTGCAAATTCTTTTACTGTAATACCATTTTCAGATAATT
>MDTE01004104.1_pt1 | contig 45057 bp, 53 predicted proteins | sample 811231 | NCBI WGS metagenome assembly MDTE01 (sample SAMN05326651, study PRJNA326480) | marine metagenome | isolation source: seawater | place: Indian Ocean: Red Sea | collected 2010 | reverse complement strand
TTTTTTTTTTTTTTTTTTTTTTTTTGAAGATTCTCTAAGATTCTTCTACATGCATCTCTAACATCGTCAAATCTGTCTTTAAGGTAATCATCTCTGATTTTCTTGAAAATCTTTGAATGCTTGTTCAACTCCTCTGTAATTGCTAACTCAGCATTAATTAAGTCGGATCTTATTCTTTTTCTTGCATCTGTGATTAATGAAGAAGATCTAATAATTGACATATTGGCCTCTAACATAAATTTCATTTCTTTGTAAATATCATTTTTTGAATTTTTAATTTTCTTAATAATTTTCGCAATATCTGCAACAGAATTTTTCACAGCTTTTTCAAGTCTTGTAATTTCTTTTTCAACCTCTGTTATTGGGATATTATATTTAGAATATGAAATATCCGAACTTTGTTTTATCAAGCAATTACCAATTGCGTAACCGAATGATACGCCAATACCTTTGTAGATTTTTTCTTTTAAATTGTCTTGTGATAATGGTTTTTCCTCACCAAAATTATTTTTTATTAAATCTACTAATTTTTCTAAGTCTACCTCAGCATCTTTTCCAACACATTGAATGATGATTTCAGTCCCCTTTGATGCAGCTAATGTCATCAAGCCAAGTAATGACGAACCATTGACAGATTTTTTACCTTTTTTAATAATAAATTTCGACTTGCATTTTGATGTAAGACCTACAAATTTAGCAGACGCTCTGGCATGTAATCCTAATCGATTAGTAATTAAGATTTTTTTTTCTAATTTTTTTTCTTGCAATCTTTTGATTCTCTAAAAAATGCTGAAGCAACATTCATATATTTTCTACCTGACTCTTGAGAAATCTTTATCAAGTCTTTCATATTACTTTTTTCCCTTAATGAGGTTATTTTAATTAACATTGGTAAATTCACTCCCGCAACTACTTCAACTTTTTCCTCCTCCATAACTGATATTGCCAAATTAGAAGGGGTTCCTCCAAACATATCAGTCAAAATTATAACCCCCTTTCCTTGATCGAGATCTTTGATAGAATTAATTATTTCTTTCCTTTTTTTCTCAACATCATCATCAGGAAAAATTGAAATAGCCTTTATACATTCTTGTTTTCCAACAATGTGTTCAATAACTTTTAGGAATTCCTTAGCTATGTTTGAATGACTTACAATTAAAATTCCTATCATTTATCTAAATCCCTATGATCAATAAAAACTTCAATTTTCTTTTTTTTTTTTCAAAAATTTGAAGAACATATCACCACACACAACTGATCTGTGTACACCTCCTGTACATCCAAAAGCAATAGTAATGTAATCTTTTCCTTCCTCTTTAAACCCACTTAATATACTATCAAAAAATTTCGAAATGGTATCAAAAAAATATCTAAAATGATGCTGTTTAGTCACAAATTTTATTATGTCTTTGTTTTTTCCATTTAATTTTTTCAAACTTTTAACATAGAATGGGTTCTTGAGAAATCTCATGTCAAATACTAAATCGGATTCTCTGGGTAATCCATTTTTATATCCGAATGTAATTATTCTAACGGTTGTTATGAAATTTTTCTCTCCTCCAAAAAGTATTCTAATTTTTTTTCTTAGGAGATTTATTGGTAAATCTGTTGTATTTATATAAAAATCACTAGCATTTTTTAGAGGTTCTAACCAACTCCTTTCTCTATCAATTATATCATTCATTGGTAAATCTAGTTTTAAGGGATGAATTCTTCTGCTTTCTTTATACCTATTAATTAAATTTGATGTTTCACAATCAAAAAAAATCAATGAGACATTTATTTCATTTTTTTTGTAGTTTATCAGTTTTGCTATTTTTTTTGCATTAAAATCTCTACTTCTTATATCAATCCCAACTGCTAAATTATTCTTAATTTTTGTATCAAGAACATTAGAAAGAAAAAGAACGGGAAGATTATCAATGGCTTCAAATCCCAAATCTTCTAAAATTTTCAAAGCTGAACTTCTTCCAGCTCCTGAAAGCCCAGTTATTATATATATTTTCTTAACTAATTTCTCTGACTTCATTAAGTTTAAATTTTATTTTTGCTACTGATGATGGATTTTTCCCAAAAATTTTTATTGTGGGGACTTGAACACCAAGTAATATTGTTTTTGTCTTTTTAGGCAATCTTTCACCTTCTCTATCAAGTAATTTGACCAACAGACTTAATTTAACATTCTCTACGAATGGAACTGTGATTATACCAATTTCCCTTACTTCAATCAAACCTTTGGTTTCTTTCGGAGAGAGTAAAAAAATTCCATTTGTTTTTTTTTTACAAATAGTTATGTCATCTGAGATAAGTGTAGCACCGCTGTCAATTAATCTTAATGCTAAATCAGACTTTCCAGATCCAGCGGAGCCAAGAATCATTATTCCACAATCTTCAATGACAACTGAGGTTGAATGAAAATTTTTAGATTTCATTGATTTAATTTATGAGATTTTCTCTTAATTTGTTACTCAGTACTAAAATTTTTGATTCCAAAACTTCTTCATTCTCTAAAAGAAACTTAAGACTAAAATGATCCCCATCTAAAATTTTTTTTTTTAAACCAACTAACATTATGTGCTTACCTCCTGGTTGCAAAAATAATTCACTTTTTCTTTTAATAATAAAGTTTTCAACCATTCTCATTTTCATAACATCATTAACAATACTCATTTCATGGAGTTCTGCTTTATCAGCAATATCCGCTAAAATTTCTTTGATTTTTATATCATTATTGGAATTATTAAAAATACTTATATAAACTGCAGCATTCTTTTGATTTCCAAGGGTCTCAAAAGCATATCCACCATGAAGTAGTAAGCTTGATTCTTCATTTGCAAGCAAATTTATAGGGTTTAATAAATTTATTGACAAAAAAAATGCTAAAAGGTATTTGAATTTTTTTAATTTAGTGATCATTTGATAACTAGTACAGATAAATTATACTTTTGTAAATATATGAATATTAATTTTATAACTAGACAGTTAATAAGATCATCATCAAAAGGATATCTTTCAACACATTTTGATCCAAAAAATTTTACCAATAAAAAATCTTTGATGAATGTTCCTTTTCCATATTCAACTTTTACACTTACTGCATTTGATTATGACCTATCTCCAATACTATTATTTTCGGATCTATCTGAACATACAACTAATATTTTGAAAAATAAAACTGTTTCATTAATGGTTTGTGAAGAGACAAAATTGTATCAATATTTTCCAAAATTCGATAATAATCTACCAGAAATTAATTATGAAGACCCAATGTCTAGACCAAGAGTTACGATTATTGGTGAAATTAGAAAATCAAATGATGAGAATTTGAAACGAAGATTTCTGATGCGGCATCCAGCTTCTAAACTTTATGTAAATTTCTCAGATATGAACTTCTATAAGATAAAAATTAAAAGTGCCCATCTTATTGGAGGATTTGCTAGTGTAAAATGGTTTGGTAAAAAGGACTTATGTTCTGATAGTTTCATTAACTTTAAGAATTTAGAGAATGACATAATAAATCATATGAACCAACACCATCAAGATAGTGTAAATATGTATGTTAATAAGTTAATTGCCAACTTTTCAGATAAAAAAAAAATAAAGGGAAATTGGGGAATTGTTGGAATAGATCCTGATGGATTTGATGTTAGAAAAAAAAACTTGCTAACTAGATTTTTTTTTAAAAAAGAAATAAATGATGCTAAAAAATTAAGAGGTATATTTGTTAAACTGCACAGGGATGCATCCAAAATTTAATGTGCCTCATCCCAATTAGCTCCAACGCCCAAATCAACTTTTATTGGAACTTTGAACTCTAAAAATTCTTGAGGAGAATCAATCATTATTTTTGGAATATTATCTTTTATTATTTCAACTTCATCATTAGGTACTTCAAAAATTAGTTCGTCATGGACTTGAATTAGCATCTTTGATTCCAATTTCTTTTCTTTTAGAAATTGATATATCTTAGGCATTACTAATTTTATCATATCTGCAGCACCTCCTTGAATAGGAGCATTTATTGCTGATCTTTCAGCAAAATTCCTCCTTGATGCAATTTTATCATTTATAAATGGAATAAATATTCTTCTTCCAAATGGAGTAATCACAAACCCATCATTCCTGCATTTTGAAATAGTGTTGCTCATATAATCCTTTATTCCTGGGTATTTTAGAAAATAACCATCTATATATCTTTTTGCTTCTGAATTACTAATCTCAAGTTGTAGAGCTAAACCATAGGCAGAAATTCCATAAATAATCCCAAAATTAATTATCTTTGCTCTTCTTCTAAGTTCACTAGTAAGTGAATCTTTCTTTACCTGAAAAACCTCCATAGCCGTAACACTATGGATATCCTCATTCATTTTAAATGCGGAAATCAAGGAAGAAATATTTGCAACATGAGCAAGAATTCTAAGTTCAATCTGAGAATAATCTACTGAAACTATTTTAAAACCATCTGCTGATATAAAAGCTTTTCTAATTTGTCTACCTTCTGAAGTTTTAATTGGTATATTTTGCAAATTAGGATCATTAGATGATAACCTTCCCGTTAGAGTGCTCGCCATTCCAAAAGAGGTATGAATTCTTTCAGTATTTTTACTTTCCCTTGAGAGCAATCCCTCACAATATGTACTTCTTAATTTTGAAAATTGTCTCCATTCCAAAATGTGCGAGGCTATTTCATATTTTTCAGATTTAAGTTTCTCTAGAACTTTTACATCAGTTTGAAAATTTCCACTTTTTCCTTTTTTCCCATAAGGCATATTAAGTTTTGAAAAAAGAATTTCACCTAATTGTTTAGGTGACCCAACATTAAACTCTTCTCCACAAACTTCAAAAATTTCTTTTTCTATGGTTTCTATTTTTCTTAAAAATAGTGTTGATAAATTTCTCAATTGTTTGTTATCAATCTTACAACCGTTAATTTCCATTATTGCAATAATTTCAACTAAAGGTTTTTCTATATAGAAATAGAAATCATAAAGTTTATTCTTTATTAATTCAATTTTTAGTATCTCCCAAAGACGATATGTAACATCTGCATCCTCAGCTGCATAATTAAGCGCAGATTTGATTTTTACATCTTCAAATGAAATTTTCTTTTTATCAACATTAGTAACTTCAGAAAATTTGATTGTATTATGAGATAAATAATCCAGCGACAATTCATCTAGATTATGACCTCTATTTCCAGTTCGCAACACATATGACATCAACATTGTGTCATCAACATTTTTAATAAAAATTCCTAAATTAGAAAGAACAACAAAATCATATTTAATATTTTGTCCGATTTTAAGTATCAGTGGATCTTCTAGAATTGGAGAAATAATTCTTTTAAAATCATCAATTTTAATTTGTTCTATCGATTGGTCATTATGCTCAAGTGGAATATAGCAAGATTTACTATTTTCCATTGCCATAGAAAATCCAACTATCTTAGCATCGACTGCATTTAGTGAATCAGTTTCACAGTCAATGGCAACAATTCCATTCATAATTATATCATCACACCATTTCTTTAATTCCTCAACATTGGTAATTAATTTATATTTTGAAAACTGAATTTTTTCTCGATTAGGAAAGTAAAAATCAGTATTTATTGGTTTTGCTTCATTTATTTCTGATTTTTTATCATTATTTTGTGAAACTTGATTTTTTATATTACCAAATTTTGAAATTACATTTGCCTTAATTCTGTTAAATTCCATTTTATCAAGAAAACCAACTAATTTTTTAACATCAATGGGAACAAAATCTAGGTCTTCAACTGGAATTGGCAAAGGAACATCGTCTTTTAAAGTTACTAATTTTTTTGAGATAATTGCTAAATCACTATTTTCTTCTATTGAAGTTCTTCTTTTTTCTTGCTTAATTTCTTTTGTATTTTTCAGCAAGTTTTCGACAGACCCATAAGTATTAATTAATTGAGAGGCGATTTTAGGCCCAATTCCCGGAACTCCTGGAATGTTGTCTGAAGAATCTCCTGCTAGGGCTTGAACATCAATAACTTTTTCTGGATAAACCCCAAATTTTTCAAATACACTTTCTCTATTGATTTCTTTTTTTTTCAAAGGATCAATAATTGATATGTTACCAATTAAAAGTTGCATTAAATCCTTATCAGAAGATATTATTGTTACTTTTTTACCTTTTTCTAGAGCCACTTTAGAATAAGATGCAATTAAGTCATCAGCTTCAAATCCAACAGACTGAATCGATGGAAGATTAAAATTTTTAGGGATACCCTTAATAATTTCAAACTGTGGTTTTAAGTCATCAGGAGGATCTGATCTATTTGCTTTATATTCAGGATAAATTTTATTTCTAAAAGTTTCTCTTGCAGCATCAAAAATAACTGCAATAGATACATTTCCACCTTTTTCCTCTTGAATATCCTCTATTAACTTTAAAAGCATATTACAAAATCCAAAAACAGCATTTACTGGAACTCCATCTGAACGAAACATTGGAGGAAGGGCATAATAAGCCCTAAAAATATAACCTGAGCCGTCAACTAAAACTAGTTGATCAGTTTTTGAAGATTTCATCGTTTTTTAAATTTAATGCTACAATATGGGCATGTGACAATCTTACCTGAAGACAGATCAAGATAAACCAATGGGTGAGACTCATTTGACCAATTACCTCCACTACAACTTACACGATCATCATCAATATATTTTAAATCTATTTGAAAATTTACACTCATAAAATTAAATTCTAGAATATCATATTTTTTGAATTAAATAATATAATATTAACTAAAATATAATGAAAAAAAAAATTATTGATGTCATTGGTTTAACCAAAAAATATAACCCATTAGGCCCCTTTGCACTAGATCATATAGATCTTTCAATTAATGAAGGTTCCATTTTTGGTTTGTTAGGTCCGAATGGAGCTGGTAAAAGTACTTTCATAAACATACTCTCAGGTTTATCAAATAAAACTTCAGGAAAGGTTAAAGTTTTTGGGATTGATATAGATAATGATCCAAAGACAGTTAGAGGAAATATGGGAATCGTTCCCCAAGAAATTAGCATTGACCCATTCTTCACACCATTACAAATAATGGATATTCAATCTGGAATGTATGGTATCTGGGAAAATGAAAAAAAAAATTTACAAATTCTTGACGACCTTGATCTAAAGGATAAAGCTAATGCCTATTCTCGAAGCCTTTCAGGTGGAATGAAGAGAAGATTAATGGTAGCAAAAGCTATGGTACACAATCCATCTTTATTAATACTTGATGAACCAACTGCAGGTGTTGATGTTGAGTTAAGAAGTAAACTTTGGGAATCAATAAGAAGATTAAACAAAAGCGGAGTAACCATTATTTTAACCACTCATTATCTTAAAGAAGCAGAAATTTTATGTGACCGGATTGCTGTAATCAACAAAGGAAAGGTTATTGCTAGTGACACAAAGAATAATTTACTTAATTTACTTGATGAAAAAGAACTGGTTGTTGAATTTTCAGAACCAATAATATCTCTACCCGGAAAAATAAGTAAATTTTGTATTAATAAAAATCAAAGATCAATTGTACTTAAATTCAAAAAAAGTCAAATTAGTACTGCTGAAATCTTAAAAACTTTGGTAGATAGAAAGTTTAAACTTAGAGAAATCTCAACAAAAGAGTCTGACCTAGAGGATATATTTTTAAAACTTTTAAAAAAATAGGGATAATTTTTTGCCTCTCTTTCTTATTATGTGGGTGTCAAAGTTATTATATCACAACTAATTCCGAAGAGATTAGTGATGAATACGATTTTCATTTCAAAGACTGGTCTACTCACAAAAATAGTCAATTAATAATTTTTGCAATTCATGGTTACAATGATTATTCAAATTCATTTAAATACCCCGCCGAATTTTTAGATAAATTTAATGTTAGAACCATAGCTTATGATCTTCAAGGATTCGGCCGAAATAAAAACTTAGGACAATGGTATGATTTAAAGTTTCATATCGATGATATAAAAAATAAATTACTTATAATAAAAAGAAAGTACCCTGAAAAAAAAATTTATTTGATGGGTGAAAGCATGGGAGGGGCCATCGTTCTTAGTCTAGCTAATGTCGAAAAAAATTTGCCTATAGATGGTATAATTTTAGTTGCACCAGCTATTTGGAATTTTACTCAAACTAACTATTTTAAAAGTTTGACAATGAGAATACTTTCTAATGTTTTTCCAAAACTAGAAGTCAGTGGAGAAAGTTTTGTAGAAGTTAAAGCAAGTGACAACCTTAAAATGTTAAAAGAGTTATCTAAAGATCCTTTCTTTGTTCATAAACCAAATTTTAAAAGTTTGTATGGAATGATAAGACTAATGGATTCATCATATAAAGATGCTTCAATTTTTTTTCAAGACCCTAGTTATGATGTACTTCTCTTGATACCAATAAAGGATGAAATAGTTCCCAGAAGACCATTATTAAAATTATTGGAAGATGAAAAAATAAAAAGAAACATAAACAATAAAATTAAGCTTGCTGTATATACTTTTAGTTTTCATATGATGCTCCGAGATAATCAGGGTGATTTTATTACTAGGGAAATTAAACAATGGTTATTTGACAAAGAATCTGTAGGAAATCTAAAAAGTTTTGAAGAAAGTTTAAAAGAGCTTCAAAAACAAAAATTTTATCATATTCTAGACTAGTGAAGATTTTATATTTCATTCTTTATGTCATAATTGTTTGTCACAATAACAACTGTTCTGCTGATGAGATAATTCAGGACAAAAGTGGAAATTACTTGTTAATCAAAGATGATGGAACATTTGTAAAACTCCCTCCACCCAAGCCCGGTAATAAATATGTTATAAAAAAGAAGATGATTAAAAAGAAGATTGAAAAAAAAAAGATCTTTAAAAAATCAGAAAAAAAAGCAAGAAAAAGAACCAATCAGGGCTTTAGATAAAAATGAATGAGAGTAATAGGAAAATTATTTGGGCACTCATACAAAAAAAGGGAGATTCTTTAAAAATGAAATTAAAACCTCATCCTAATCATCCTAAAGGGAGAAATCCATACGCACATATCTGCTCAATGATAAAACAAAGATTTGGTTGTTCATATAAAGATATAGCCGATGATCAAGAAAATGTTTTGAAAAATTTTATTAGTAACATTAACAGTTGAAGTGGGGAAGATCTCTTTTATAAGGGAGGAAATATTATGCTTTTAGATCTTCCCATCATTCAAATTTCTGACACTATGCAGAAAGTAATATAAGTAAAGCAATTTGTATGCCAATTTATTGCTCTTCAAGAACTTGGATAAATACTTTGAAATTTTGAGAATTAATTTTTCTTTTTTAAAAAATTAATTTTAAGGTAAAGTCTTAATTTGTAATTGTAATAATATATCTTAAAAAAAAATATTTAATTGTGTTCAATTTTCAACTTACATATTCAGCTTTTTTATTTCCAGCAATTCCATTAATGATGCTGACCTTTGGAAATAGGTGGATTGCAATTAGTTCACTAATAAGAAAAGTTCATAGTGATTTTATTGATGTAAAGATTAATAGAAAAAGTAAATTAGCAAAAAAATACTTAGAACAAATTAAGGTTTTAAATATAAGACTCAGATATGTCAAACTAATGCAATTTTTTTCTGGTTTATCTTTTTTATTCAATTTATTAACTATAATGATTGGAATTTTTCAAATCAAACTTGCCTTGTTCTTTTTTATTTTTGCCTTATTCTTCTTTTCAGTGGCAATAACTTTCTTCCTTATTGAAATCAACTTAAGTAGCAAAGCTTTAAAGACTCACCTCAAAGATCTTGAACACATCGATTCACTCAGATAGTTTTTTTTATCAATATGAACCTTAACTTCGCCAAAGAATTATCAAAACATCCAACAGGTTTGTTTACACTTTTTTTTACTGAGTTGTGGGAAAGGTTTAGTTACTATGGGATGAGAGCTATCCTTGTTTTATATCTTATCTCCGAAACATCTGCCGATAATCCAGGAATGGGTTGGACTAACCAACAAGCCATAAATCTTTACGGTTGGTACACAGCTTTAGTTTATTTAGCATGCGTTCCAGGAGGATTGATTGGTGACAAATACCTTAATACTAAAAATGCCGTTACTCTTGGTGGGGCTTTGCTTTGCATTGGGCATCTATCATTAGCATTAAAAAGTGAATTTTTCTTTTTTTCGGGTCTTCTTTTTATCATTCTTGGAGTAGGTTTGCTAAAACCTAATATTTCTACATTAGTAGGAAATCTCTATAAAAAGAATGACATTAGAAGAGATCAAGGGTTTACAATTTTTTATATTGGAATTAATTTTGGAGCATTCTTCGCCAGCATAATTGTTGGATATGTTGGTGAGGTTTACGGTTGGCATTTAGGATTTTCTTTGGCAGGTCTTGGTATGATTTTAGGACAAATGTTTTTTATTTTTGGGAAAAAAGATTTACCAATTCAACAAGCTAAAAAAACCTCTTTAATCAATACAAATTTTAAGCCTAAAGAAATTGATAGATTAAAACTAATTTTAATAGCTTCTGTAATTTTAATAATTTTTTGGGCTTCATTTGAACAAGCCGGTGGGCTTATGAATATATATGCTTATGAAAAGACAGATAGATTTTTAGATTTTTTAGATTTTGAAATACCAGCAAGCTGGTTTCAATCAATTAATCCTCTTTTAATAATTTTTTTAGGATTTTATGTTTCTTCCTTTTGGTTATTAATGAAAAAAAAAAAGATATTAAATTCATCAATTTTTAAGATTGCTATTGGACTAATAATTATGGGAGGTGGGTTTGTTTTTATGTATCTTGCTTCTTTGGAATCTCAATCTTTTGGTAAATCATCAATGCATTGGCTTATACTTGCCTATCTATTTCATACGGTTGGAGAGTTGTGTGCTTCTCCTGTAATATTATCTTATATAACAAAACTATCCCCAAAAAAATTAGTAGCAAGCATTATGGGAATTTACTTTGCTACAATAGGTCTGGGAAACAAATTAGCCGGAACGATTGGTCAATATTCAGACAGATTAGGAGAAAAAGTTATTTTCTTGGGAATAACATTTATATGCTTTTTTGTTGGAATCCTTGTAATTATTCTTCATAAAAAACTGAATAAACTTTCTCATGGATATGATAATTGATAAATTAAATCTATTAAAAGCGCCCGTAGCTCAATTGGATAGAGCATTTGATTTCGGCTCAAAAGGTTAAGGGTTCGACTCCTTTCGGGCGCACCATAAATAATATAAATAAAAATATAAAAATTAATTAATTAATTAAAATAAATAAAATAATCAATTATCATATAAAGTTAATGAAAACTTTATTAAAAAGTAATGATCAGGTTTTTATATGTTGGATAAAATTTATATTGTCATCCCACAAAATAAAATTTTTTGTAATAGATGAGTCTATGGCAATTCAGGAGGGAAGTATTATAGCCATCCCAATCAGAATCCTTGTAAAAGAATCAGATTGCCGGAGGGCTCGGCAAATAATAAAACTGGAAGAATCTAAATTGTAAAACAAAATTTTTTGTATGCTCAAAAAAGTATTATAGGATTTCCATTTCTTTTAAGCCACTTATCTTTTTCTTTATAATCAGGATCAAATGATCTCAATAATGACCAAAATGATTTTGAATGATTTGGTTCTCGAATATGAACTAATTCATGAATTATTACATAATCAATTATTTTTTTTGGAAGCATTATTAGTTTCCAGTTTAAGGAGATCTCTGACTTTAAATTACAACAACCCCATCTTGCTTTATAATTTTTAATTTTCAAAATTTTAAAATTAATTTTCGTTTCTTTAGCTAATTCTTTTGTACGTTTGGACAAATAAGAATTTGCAAGATCCTTAAGCCATTTTTTTAAAATTAGTGCAATATTGTAATCCTTTTTGATATAACTAACAAAAACATTGTTATCTATAATTTCTATTTTTTTTTTTTTATTTAATTTAACTTGAATGTTATATTTCTTTCCGAGGAAAAAAATAAATTTTCCGTCTTTAAGTCTTTGAAGATATTCGTTTTTTTTCTTATCTTCATTAATCTTTCTAATAATCCATTTCTGATTTTTTATTATTACATTTTTTAAATACTTTTGAGTTGAAAAATATGGGCAAACTATTTCTGGTCTTCCATTTCTCACTCGGGTTAATACCGATTTTATTCTTTTTTTGGACCGAATTACTTTTACATCCATAATAATTTCATTTTTTGAAGTAAAATTTTTTAATAGATTAAACATAGATTATTTCCCTATAAATTTAATTCTTAGTTTTTTTTCTTTATATTCCAATAATGATAAAGAGCCATAACTAATCTTTTCCCAATAATTTTTGACCAACTTGTCAAATGGTTTTTTCGTTAAAATTGCAATTAATCCATTTATTGACCCTGCATGAGCAACTATCAAAACATCTTGTTTATAATTCAATACATCTTCACAGAAATCACTTAACCTTGCTAAAAATTCTTCATTACTTTCACCATTAGGAATTTTGAAACTCATTAAATTTTTTTCCCATTTCTCAACCATTTCTTTTGGAATATTTTCTCTAGGCTTCATCTCCCAATCTCCAAGATTTAATTCTTTCAATCTATCATCTTGATTAATTTTTAATGAAATAGAACTAGCCAACTTGTAGCATCTTTTAAGAGGACTGGAGAAAATTTTAATCTTTTTCAAATCAATTTTTTGTTTTGAAATCTTTTCCTTAATAACCTTAAGTTCCATATCAAAGTTGTTTGAAACTTCTAAGTCAGTTTGACCATAAAAAATATCGGGTGAAACATTCAAGGATGTATGTCTAAGAAAAAAAATTTTCATTCCATAAGTATTTCAAGATCTGTAAACTTTTTTGTAGATTTTTCAGTAATAATAATTTTGTCTACTTTACAAAAAAGAGGTCCTTTGTAACACATTTTTATAAATTTTTCCAAAATCTCCCTTTTCTCAAAAATTTCAAACTCAACTGAATTATCTTTACAATTTTTAACCCAACCACATATTTTTAATTTTTTTGCATTTTTTTTAAACCAAGCTCTATAACCAACTCCTTGAACTCTTCCAAAAATTTTTCCAAAAAAATTGCAATAATTATTTCTCATCTAAATCTTTATAATCAACATCAATAAAGTTGTCTTCACTACTTTCTGCATTCTTAGATTTTGAATTTCTCTTGTTTTTTGGAGCTATTATTTTCCAAGCAAAACCTCTAAGAGACTTAATTAAGAGAACTAAACCAAGAAAATCGGTAATGAATCCCGGGATTATTAGAAGAATAGCTGCTATTTTTTTGTATACCCATTCATTCGGATTTAAAGCTAATTCTTTTAGTTGTTCTATTCTTATACTAGAATTGAAGAGAATTAGTCCAAATAAACCAGTTAAAAGAATCATAAAAAGAACTAGAAAAAAACCGAAAAAATCCCCAAATAGAATAAATGTCAAAATCTCTAGGATAGGAATTAATAAAATAAATTTTAAGTTCATATTGTTACCTTATTATAATTAACCAACCTTTAAAATATTAAAAATGCTAGAATCATCAATTTTAATTTCAAACCTACTTGTTAAATTTTTGATTCCTTTTTTGCTTGGAAGCCTAATATTCTTTTCAGTCATTGTTGCTCCAAATACATTTAAAAACCTTGATAAGATAAATTCAAGGAAATTTATTCGTGGAATCTTCCCCAAACTCTATCTGTGGGCGGGAAATATAAGTTTTATTATATCTATTTTAATCTTTCAGATAAATGTTTTTCATTCTCTACTTTTCCTTTTAATCACTTTTGGATATTTCTTTTCAAGAGAATATCTTATGAAAAAAATAAATTTGGCAAGTGATAAAAATAAACAAAAAGAATTTAAGAGATTGCATTTCATTAGTGTGATAATTTTCTCAAGTCAAATAATACTGATGACCATCATATTTCTCAAAAATTAGGTAATATTGATTTTTCGTAAAAGTTCAGGGTTTACATAACTAAAACCATAGTCTTCACCACATATTTTTTTAAAAGGATCATCTTTCTCTCCCAAATTAGAAATAACCAATTTAGCATTCTTAAATTTTTCGTCAGCTGTATAAATTGATGGTGTAATTAAAACATTTATATTTGCTCTTAAAGCTGATTCCATTCCTCTAGGAGAATCCTCAATTGCAATGCAAGCCTGAGGAGGCAATCTTAATTTTTCAAGAGTCCATTCATAAATTTCAGGAGAGGGTTTTTTATTTTTTGTTATGTCGCCATGGGCAATAAAATCAAATTCATCTTCAGGATTTATTTTCAAGGCTTTTTGAAAAAGATTAAATACATTTGTTTTTGAAGAAGAGGAAACCAAAGCTATTCTTATTTTTTCTTTTTTCAGTTCTTTTATCAACCTTAAAACTCCTGGTCTTGGAGTTATATTTTGATCTTCCATATAATCTTCAAAAATTTCATTTTTTATTTTGTGAATCGAATCAATGTATTTCGTAAGGTTTTTAAAATTTAACATTTCTGGCCATGCACGTTTTATATGGTAAATTATTCTCTCTTTTCCTCCTCCGATATTAATTAATTCCTTATAAATTGCTTCATCCCAAAACCAATCTAAGTTAAATTCTCTAAAAGCTTCGTTAAACGACCTTCTATGGAATTCTTCGGTTTCAGCAATTGTTCCATCTACATCAAAAAGTACCGCACTAAGTTTCATACTTTATCCTTTCAATAATTTTTGAAGTTGAAACCCCCTTAATGCATTTTATTAGAACGACCTTTCCATTCCATTTCTTGGATTCATTATATCCAACCACATCCTCTTTTTGATAATCATCACCCTTAAAAATAATTTTTGGTTTTATCTTTTCAATTATCTTTATTGGAGTTGGTTCATTAAAAACTATTATTTTGTCTATGAATTCAAAATTTGATAATAAAAATGATCTTTCTTTTTCGTTGATTATTGGTCTTGATCTTCCTTTCAATTTTCTAACTGATGAATCACTATTTAAAGCTAGTATTAAAAGATCACATTGTGATCTTGCTTTTTTTAAATAATCAATGTGGCCCTGATGAATTAAATCAAAACAACCGTTAGTAAAACCAATTTTTTTTTTTTATAATATCTGAGGCTCTTAGATCCGTCAAAATTTCTTTTAGTGATGTAATTTTTTCTCTAGTAGCCTTATTTAATTTTTCTATTTCTTTTCTTGTTATCAATGAAGTGCCAAACTTACCAACAACAATCCCTGCAGCTTTGTTAGCTATTTTTACTGCGGTTAATAGATCTTTTTTTCTTGATAATTCCGAAGCAATATAAGAAACAACTGTGTCTCCAGCACCAGAGACATCAAAAACCTCTTTGGCCTTTGAGTCAAGATGAGAGGACTTTTTGTTTTTTTCAACCAAGGTTATACCATCAGAACTTTTTGTTGTAACAACTGCTTGGAATGAAAAATCATTTATTAAATTTTTTGACACCGTTTCGATTAGTTTTTCATCATTTTTGGGGGGTGATTTTGTTGATAAAAACAATTCTTTAAGATTAGGAGTGATTATTGTTGCATTCTTATAAAAACTAAAATCTTCTTTTTTGGGATCAACAATTATTATTTTTTTTTTTTTGTTTGAAATGGAAATTATTTTTTTTGTTAAATCTTTTGATAACATTCCTTTATTATAGTCAGAAATGACAACAACTTGAACATCATCAACTTTTTGATTAAAGAATTTTAAAATTTTGAGCTCTGTCCCTTTTTCAATCATTTGAGTTGATTCTTTGTCAACTCTCAGTATTTGTTGATTTTCTGAGACAAACCTTACTTTTTTTGTAGTAGGTCTTTTCCTATCTGTTACTAGATTGAATGTTAACCCCCTAATTTTTTTACAAAGATTCTTTATTGTTTCTGCATCATCATCCAGCCCTATAACTGAAATGAGGTGACATTTTGTGTTAGCTGCAATAATATTTCTTGCAACATTTCCACTACCCCCAAGATTTTCGCTATTATTTTTTGTTAACTTTAAAACTGGAATAGGTGCTTCTGGAGAAACTCTTTCAACCTTCCCAAAACAATATGAATCTAAAATTAAATCGCCAATACAAAGAACTTTTCCAAAATAGTTCATATTTTATTTTTCCTTTTTTAATAATAAGTCAAAATAATTAATCGTTCTTTTAAGTCCTTTCATTCTATCGAATTTTGGGCTCCAACCAAGCTTTTCTTGTGCTAATTTTATATCTGGACATCTTTGTTTTGGATCGTCAGTGGGTAATTTTTTAAAAATTATCTTGGACTTACTGCCAGTCAAATCTATAATCTCCTCTGCTAATTTTAATATGCTTATTTCAGACGGATTTCCTAAATTTATGGGTCCAGGAAATTTTTCTCGGTTCATCATCAGAAAAATACCTTCAACAAGATCATCAACATAACAGAAAGATCTAGTTTGAGTACCATCTCCATACACAGTTATGCTTTTATTAGTAAGAGCTTGTAAAACAAAATTTGAAACAACTCTCCCATCATTTTTTTGCATACGAGGTCCATAGGTGTTAAATATTCTTACTACTTTTACATTTACATTATGCTGTCTCTTATAATCCCAAAAAATCGTCTCGGCACATCTTTTTCCCTCATCATAACAAGCTCTGGGGCCATCAATGCTTACAGCTCCTTTATACTTCTCATTCTGAGGATGAATTTCCGGGTCACCATAAATTTCTGACGTTGACGCTTGTAAAATCTTAGAGTTAGTTCTTTTGGCTAAACCAAGCATATTTATTGCTCCATGAACGCAAGTTTTTACAGTTTGGACTGGGTCATTTTGATAGTGAACTGGAGATGCTGGACAAGCAAAGTTATAAATCTCATCCAATTCTAAATAAATTGGAAATGTAATATCGTGCCTTATCAATTCAAAATTTTTGTTATCTAAAATTTTTTCTAAATTTTCCTTATTTCCAGTATAAAAATTATCACAACAAATAACGCTATGATTTTCTTCTATCAACTTTTCGCATAGATATGAACCAATAAAACCAGCCCCACCTGTAACTAAAATTCTTTTTCTCATCTTAGACTTATTTCAATTTCTATTGTTTCACCTGTCTTCAAGAAAAATGCAGCTTCTTTAAATTCCGGTGGCCCAAGGAAAACAGGAGCATCATTACTAAAACCATATTTTTCTTTTGGGATTGATAGAAATGTATCAAAATTATTATTAGAGTTTTCATCATGGTAGATTGCTATAGCATAATACGATTCTTTTAAATCTTTAAAAACAATACCATCTTCAAAAACTTCATTCGTTTGTTTGACTAATCCAATTTTCTTTCCTTTATCCTCAGGAAATGAATTTGGGTCATCATATAAAGCAAAATGTATTAATCCAACCATTTCCTCAATATTATTTACCCTAACTATAATCTCACCAGCTCGCAAATTTGATAAACAAAAAAAGGAAAATAAAAATATTTTAATGATTATTTTCATATTCTTTTATTTTAAGTTTAAGTATAATAAATACATTTAATACTTAATACTATTTAAAATGCGATATTTCTATAAATCATTATCATTATTTTTTCTAATTTTAATTCCTTTGTTAGTTTACAGTGATACTGAAAAGAAAATAAAAATCGCAGATATTATTCAGTCTTCAGAATTGGTTTTAAAAAAGCTTAATCAAAATACAGATTTGGTTAATTTTCAAGATTATTTAAAGAATTCCAGAGCAATATTGATTTTTCCTGAGGTCTATGAAGGTGGTTTGATTTTAGGAGCAAAAGGGGGAAATGGAATACTTCTGATTAGAAGATCGAAAGAAAATGAATTTTCTGGACCTTTTTTCTACTCAATAGGAGGGATAAGCGTTGGTCTCCAGCTTGGTGCAAAATCTGGAAAAGTTGTAATGACAATTATGACAAACAGAGGATTAAAGTCTGTATTGAAAGAAAGAATAAAATTAGGTGTTGATGTTGACATAGCATATATAAATGAAGGAATTGGATATTCAGCAGAAAGTACAGCTAGACTTGCTGATATTTATTCTTTTTCAGACAACTCGGGCTTATTCTTTGGTAGTTCAATAGAGGGATCTTATTTGCAGCCAAGAAATGACCTCAATAGGATACTCCACAGTAGAGAATTTAACTCCGATGAAATAATTAAAAGTAATATAATGGGCAAAGAGATATATAATTTAAAAAAGATTATTTCAAAAATAACAGATGATCCAAATTAAAAATGATGTGGCTATAATTGTCTGTGGTCACGGATCAAGAAATATTAATTATAGAAATAGTTTAATTAGATTAACAAATTACCTCAAAACTCGACTAAATAACGATAATCTTTTTTACTGTTTTATTGAAATAAACCATCCACTCCTTGAGGATTGTATTAATTCATTAATAAAAAAATATCTTAGAATATATATATTTCCTTTATTTATTTTTGATGGGAAACATTATAAATCAGACATAAATCAAACATTAACAAAATTCAAAAAAAGAAAAAGCATAATGTTAATTGAAAGGCTTTCTCTTTTGGATGATATTTTACCTATAATTTCTCATATTCTAAAAAATAAAATTAAAGCAGGTAAAAAATACTTTCTAATCACATCTTGTTCTCCAAGTAATGATAATAATGTTATGAAACAATTAAGCATTTATACCAGGCTACTTTCTCAAAACCTAGGTTTAACAAATTTTGATCAACATTTTGTGGGGGAAGAGACTAAAAGTATCTTAAAAGCAGAAAAAATTTTGAGGCCCGATGATTTTGTGATACTACATCCAGTTTTCTTTATTGATGGTTTTCTATCAAAAAAAAACATATTAAATTTTAAAAAAATATTCAAAAAAAGAATTTTCATATTGAAGCCACTTATTTTTTATAAGGAAATAAAAAGGAGAATTGAAAAAACTATTGAGAAATCTCAAAACCTTTAAATAATCTTCTTATTTTCATATCTCTTGAAGACTCAGCATAATCAAAGATACTTTTACCTCCATAGTCTGTGATACTTGCATCAAAATCTATTTTCATAAAAAAATTAATTGCTTTGATATTTCTATATTCAATTGCGTGCATTAAAGGAGTCCTTCCCAAACTATCTTGATGATTTGGATTTGCTCCTGCATCAATTATCTTTTCTAATAATTTGAATTTTTTGCTTGATATATAAAAAATTAAATTTGATGTTTTATCGAGTATATTTTGCTCTATTTTTGCACCTCTAGACAAAAGCAAATCAAACATTTTTTCATCATCATTTTTTAGCGAATATGCTAGGGCCGTCATTCCCTTTGAATCTCTTTTATTTACCAAGACACCTTTCTCGATCATCTCCAAAGTTTTTTCATAGTTGGATTTCTTTACTGCTGTAAAAAAAACAGCATCAAGAAAAATATCACTATCATCTACAGCTAATAATGAAAAAGGAATGATAAATAAAAAAAAATAAAAAGATAATTTTTTACTGTTCATTTTTTTTATAAAAAGTCTATTCTAATTTTACAATGTTTGCACAAACAAAAAAAAAAATCTACATCATTGGATCAAATCCAAAAGATTTCTATGATTTAACTGTTGAGAGTATCAGAATTTTATCAGAAGTGGAACTAATAATTATTCCAAAAAAATTTGAAAAAACATTCACAAATACATTTAAAGATAATCATAGAAATTTTATTTTTGAAGATGATCTTGCAAAAAAAGGAGGTTTTTATCTTTGGAACAAAATTCTTGATTTGTTTGATAAAAACCAAACAATCGCTCATTTGTGCTCAGGTGATTCTTTTTTATTTAATGATGGACTGAGAGAAAGAGATTTTTTTAAGTCCCATAATATAGAGGTTGTAAACATTTTAGGTATCATTGAAGTTGTTAATTGTTTGAACAATCAATTTGATCTTTTAACAAACCGTGAGAAAAATTCTTCAATAACCTTATTTGAAAAATTCCAATTTAAAAAAATTTCTAATCTCTTAAAACATAATAATTTTGAAAAATTAATTGTGAAAGTTCAAAATAAAGAAGATTTTGAGATTATATTAAAATTAATTAAAGAAAATGAAAAAAAAATAAATTTGAAAATAATTAAAAATGGTGTTTTACAAAAAGCAAAAAAAAACATTAATATTAAATCTGCAGATGACTATATATTTTTAATCTTAGAAAAGTGAAGAATTACAAATTAATTTTTAAAAGAAACTTTTTTTCAATGGCTATTCTAGTTTTAGTCATAAGTTTAAGTTTTTGGTTTTTAAAATTTATTCAAGAACAAAAAAAGATTAATCCCACCTTGCTAGGTGGAAATTTCATACTAATAGATCAAAATGGAAGAGAGTATAATTCCATAAAAATAAAAAAAAAAAAAAATTAATTTATTTTGGATATACATTTTGTCCAGATGTCTGTCCTTTTGATGTTTTGAAAATCTCAAAATTATTTGAAAATAATCCAGATCTAAGTGAAAAAATTCAACCGGTATTCATTACTGTTGATCCTGAGAGAGATACCGTAGAAAACATAAAATCTTTTTTACAAAACTTTAATTCCAATATAGTTGGTTTGACTGGAAATACTGAGCAAATACAAACTGTAACAAAAAAATTTAAGATATATGTCAAACATAATAAAAATTCTGAAAAAGATTCTAATTATTTAGTGGATCATAGCTCTATTATTTTTTTAATAGATGAAAATGACAATTATATTTCTTTTTATAGATCAAATGAGTTTAATGAACAAATTTTTATGGATTCACTAAAAAAAGTTTTCTAGTATTGAGTCAAATACATTTTTTTTCTTTTTTATCTCTTTACTTTTTTTAATCAAACGTTCAATTCTTTTTTTGTTTTCATCATTGTCATTCATATTTGTATAATTTAGCGATTTTGTTGGAGTGCCAGCGTGAGCTTTACTCATAAAATCCTTCCACAAAATTGCCGGTGCAGTCCCGCCGGTAATGTTCTCCATAGGTGAATCATTATCGTTACCAAACCAAACTCCAACAACAATATCAGATGTAAAACCAACAAACCAGGCATCTCTTAAAGATTGGCTTGTTCCAGTTTTACCAGCTGCTGGTCTACTTATCCTAGCATTTTTTCCTGTGCCACTTTGAATAGTAAGTTCCATCATTTTAGTCATCGTTTCTACTACATCTCCATCTAGAATCTTTCCAGGTCCTTGACCCTTCCTCATAAAAAGTACTTTTCCAGATGTATTCTCAATTGAACGAATTCCATGAACGAACACCCCGTTACCATTATTTGCTAAAACATCATATGCTGCTGTTAATTCCAATAAATTTACTTCAGAGGTACCTAATGCTAATGACGGGGAATTTAATATTGGGCTTGAGATTCCTAATGACTTTGCCATTTTTATAACATTTTCTCTTCCTATATCTTCTGAGAGCTTTACAGCTATTGTATTGATGGATTTGGAAAAAGCTTGATCAAGTTGTATTTCACCAAGATATTCTTTTTTATAATTCTTAGGCGACCATCCATTAATATTTATTTCTGAATCAACCATTAAATCCTCCGGCGAGTAGCCATAATAAAGACCAGCTAAATACACAAATATTTTAAATGCTGATCCTGGTTGACGTTGTGCCTGTGTAACTCTATTAAATTGTGAATCTCCGTAATCTCTCCCTCCAACCATTGCTATAACCCCACCATTTATATTTAAAGCCACTAAAGCAGATTGATCAGCAGATGGGTAATTTTCAGTAATAGTGCTTACTGAATCTTCAGCTATTTTCTGTAATTTAACATCTAGGGTAGTTCTAACTATTAAATCTTCTTTTATTTCTCCTAAATAAGATTTTACTCTTGGCAAAAGCCAATCCACAAAGTATCTAGTGCTCTTTGGTGCTGAAGTAAACTTTTCGTATCTATTACTATTAATTTTTGCTTGATCTACATCTTTTGGACTAATCAAACCATCTTTTAACATATTTTCAAGAACCTTAGAGGTTCTAATTTTAGACAACTTTTCATTAGCTATCGGGTTGTATTTTGAAGGTGCCTTCAACAAACTAGCAATCAATGCACTTTCATATAAGTTTAATTCCTCAACTTTTTTATTAAAATATTTTTCTGATGCTGCTTGAACACCATAGGTTCCTGAACCAAGATAAACTCGATTTAAATAGATGCTCAGAATTTGCTCTTTTGTAAATCTCATTTCCAACCAAAAACTTAAAATTAGTTCGTGTAATTTTCGAGTAAATGATCTTTCTGGTGTTAAAAAAAGATTCTTAGCTAGCTGTTGCGTAATTGTACTTCCACCCTGAAGAATCCTTCCTGCTTTAATATTTATATAAACTGCTCTTGCTATTCCTTTTAAATCTATCCCAGGATGATAAAAAAATCTCTTGTCTTCAGTAACTATAACAGCATTGATTAAATTTTCTGGAAGATCATTGTACTGAATTGATTGTCCATAAATATCTCCGTAAGATGCAATAATTCTGCCCTGTTTGTCTAAAAAAGTAATGCTTGGTTGCCTTGAGATTTGAATCGACTCAGTTTCAGGAAGATTTAATAATGACCATGTGACGGCAATGCTTAAAAAAAGTACCAACCAAACAAAGATTAAAATTAGCCATTTAATAGCTCTCACAGATTCATTATTCCATTGTTATTTTATTTTTCAAACTAGAATATTAAACATCTAAATTGGAAACTTTTCTAGCATTTGATTGAATAAATATTTTCCTTTTTTCAACATCATCACCCATAAGTTGTTCAAAAATTTCATCAGCTCTCTGAGCATCATCAATGTTTACTCTAAGTACAGACCTAAATTCTGGATCAAGTGTTGTTTCCCATAATTGTTCAGGATTCATTTCACCTAAACCTTTATAGCGTTGAACCAACACTCCTTTCTTTGAAAAATCAAGACCTTTTACGGCAAGATCATTTGGACTTGAGATAGATAATTCCTCATCATTTATAATAAGTTTTGATGGACTTAGAAAATGTTCTTGAATATTTTTTGAGAATTTGTTCAGATTCTGAAAGTTATTTTCTGAAAAATCTAAAAATTTTATAAAAAATTCTTCTTTTACTTTATTTTCTCTTTTAGAAAACATTATACCAATATTTTCTTCAATTTTGACTTCCCATAAGTTATCAAACAAATTTAGTCTTTTTAACAAATAATCTAGGGTTTTCTTGGTTTTTTCATTGCTAGAAAAATTCTCAAGATCAAAAAAACCTGAAATTGTTGCTTGTTCAAGTAGATCGTAAAAATTTGGGTTTTTACCACTTATAATTTCTAATAATTTGTTCATCGCAATTACATTTTCAAAAAGATTCTTTAAGTCTTGACCTTTCAAAGAACCTCCATTTGTTTGTTTTAACATTGATTGATCAATAACATCCTGAATAAAAAAATTTTCGAGTTCTTTATCATCCTTTAAATACAGTTCTGTTTTGCCTTTCTTAATTCTATATAAAGGCGGTTGCGCAATATAAACATAACCATTTTTTATCAAATCAGGCATATGCCTGTAAAAAAAAGTTAGAAGTAAGGTTCTAATATGGGAACCATCAACATCTGCATCTGTCATTATGATTATCTTGTGATATCTAAGTCCTTCTAGTTTAAAATCATCATAGTAACCTGCACCTAAAGCCTGAATAAGAGTTGCAATTTCTGCAGAGTTTAAAATTTTATCTTTTCTAGATTTTTCCGTATTAAGTATTTTTCCTTTCAAAGGAAGAACAGCTTGATTTTTTCTATCTCTCGCCTGCTTTGCTGACCCACCAGCAGAGTCCCCTTCTACAATAAACAATTCACAATTCTCAGGTGATTTGTCTTGACAATCCGCAAGTTTTCCTGGCAAAGAGCTTATTTCAAATGCCGAATTTTTTCTAGAAACTTCTCTTGCCTTTCTAGCTGCTTCCCTTGCTGCAGCTGCTTCAAAAATCTTGTTGACTACACTTTTTGCCTCTTTTGGATTTTCTTCAAACCAATTACTAAGGTTCTCTGACACTATTGCTTCGACTACTGGTCTAACTTCAGATGAAACCAATTTATCTTTAGTTTGAGATGAGAACTTAGGGTCTGGGACTTTAACAGACAAAACACATGTTAATCCCTCTCTAGCATCTTCTCCGGTAAGATTAATCTTATCTTTTTTTTGTAAACCAAGATTATTGATTGCATTATTAACAGTTCTAGTTAGAGCTGACCTAAAACCTGCTAGATGAGTTCCTCCATCACCCTGCGGTATGTTGTTTGTAAAAACAAGACAATTTTCATGATAACTCTTATTCCATTGAAGCGCTAATTCCACAGCTATATTTTCAGATACTCCATTAAAAGAAATCACATCATCAACAATTGATTCTCTGGACTTATCCAAATATTTGACATAGCCTTTTAATCCTCCTCTTGAAGAAAGCTGCGAAATATTTTCTTCCTTACCTCTTTTATCTATTAACTCAATATTTACTCCAGAATTTAGATACGCCAATTCTCTAAGACGAACTTCAAGTTTGTTAAAATCAAAGTTTGTATTGCTAAAAGTTTTTTTTGAAGGAAGAAAAGTGATCTGTGTACCACTGTAATCAGTTGGGCCTGATTCCTTTAAAGGAGAATCAGGGTTTCCATCAGAAAACTTAATGAAAAACTTTCTCCCTTCTCTATGAATTGTCAATTCAAGCCATTCAGAAAGTGCATTTACAACAGAAACACCAACCCCATGTAATCCTCCTGATACTTTGTATGAATTCTGATCAAACTTTCCACCAGCATGTAGCTGAGTCATTATTACTTCTGCTGCTGAAACTCCCTCATCTTTGTGAATATTCGTAGGGATACCTCTTCCATTGTCAAAAACAGAAACTGAATTATCGCGATTTAATTCAACCTTTATTGAATCACAGAAACCTGCCAATGCTTCGTCAATTGAATTATCAACAACCTCATAAACCATATGATGAAGGCCTGAACCATCATCCGTATCCCCGATATACATTCCAGGTCTTTTTCTAACTGCATCCAAACCTTTGAGCACTTTAATAGACTCTGCATCATAGTCCTGATTTTTTTTTATACTTTTTTTCGCTTCCAAAGAATTAACCTTAATTGATTTCATTATTATAACTATTTATTCCCAACTTTAAACCTCTTATCATCAATATTTATCTTATCTATTATAGAATTAAATCTTTTATCATCTGAAATTATGTCTCCTCTAACATCTGTCATCCAGGTTTGGACTTTTAAATCTCTTAATCTATATAAGACATTGAAAATAAATTCTTGGTCTAAATATGAAAAAATATCATCTAATAAGAAAATAATTTTTTTATAAGAATTGATTTCCAAATACCTTAAAAATGAAAAAAATAAGGAGAAAACAATAACTTTCTGCTGGCCTGTTGAAAAAACCCTTGCTTCTCTTTTATTTTTTTTTTCATAAACTAATAAATCTGTTTTATTAGCCCCAAAATTTGTTCTTCCTGTAAAAAAATCTCTTTTTCTATTTAACTTTAATATCTTCAAAAAAAATTCTTCAACCTCTAGCGCTGGTTTTTTGATTAGAAGTCTGTCAAGCTCACCTGTCAACTCAAGCTCAAGAACCGGAAAATCTAAAATTATTCTTTCAAAGTTTTTATTAAGCTCCTTTATGAAATTTCTTCTAGCATCGCATATAACCAACCCAATAGAAGACATCTTTGACTCAACCACATCCAACCATTCAGAAGATTCATATCCCCATTTTTTTAGGATTTTTAACCTTTCACTCTTATATTTTTCATAATTCTTCAAACTTTTTTTAAATGATTTGTCTACAGAAGAAATCATCATATCAATAAATTTTCTTCTTTCTTCTGAATTATTTAGAAAAAGAAAGTTCATTTTTGGAATAATCCAAAAAATATTTATTAATTCCTCATTATTTCTTTGATTTGATTTTTTTCCATCAACACTAATTATTTTTTGGTAATTGTATGAACTTTCCTTTAATCCAAAACCAATCTTTGAAGTTTGATTGCCAAATCTAAAAAGAGCATTTACTCCGAAGCTCTCAATTGGATGCTTTAGATCAGAATTTATTATTTCATTTAAACTTGACCCTTTGAAACCACTTGGGGAATCAAATAAAGAAATTGATTCCAATATATTTGTTTTTCCAGAACCATTTTGACCACAGATAAGAACTAAATCTTTATTTGTATTTAAATTGAGAAATTTGTGGTTTCTAAAATTATTTAATATTAGTTTTTCAATTCTAATATTATTACGATCCATCAGATATTTTTTATGCTCTCATTTGCATAATTAGAAAAAGTGTGTTTTTTAAATTATCACACTCAAGAATTGTAGGAGCAGTTTTGTTTGAGAAAGAAAATTTAACTTTTCCTATTTTTATTATATTCAGAACATCTAAAATATATCTAGCGTTAAAATTAATAGAAATTTCTGACCCAGAAAAATCAACATCAACACTTTCGGTACCCAGAGACTTATCGTTACCAAATGAACTTACAACACATACATTTTTTGATATTTCAAATTTTACAGTTCTAAATTTCTCATCTGAGATTGTAGAAACCCTATCTATTGTCTCACTAAAACTCTTACAATCTACAGTCATAATTTGATCATTCTCTTTTGGAATTACACTTTCATAATCAGGAAAAGAAGCGTTGATAAGTTTTGAAACAATTTTTATATTGCCAAGTACTATCTTCATTCTAGTTTTAGAAAAACTAAGATTTATATCTTCGTCAAATTCCTCAAGAATTTTAGAGACCTCTAAAACAGTTTTTTTTGGTATTATTATACCATCAAAAGACTGATCCATTGGCTCAGGAAGTGAACATTTAGAAAGCCTGTGACCATCGGTTGCAACTGTTGAGATTGTTTCACCATTTGAGTGAAGATAGATTCCATTTAAATATTGCCTTGACTCGTCTAATCCCATACAAAACTTACAATTATTTATCAAATTTTTAAAATTTTTAGACTTTACTTTAATTTCGATATCCAGTTTGTCTTCATCCATAACTGGGAAATCGTCGACTGGTAAGATTGGAATTGAAAATTTAGAATCACCAAATAAAACATAAACCGTATTGTTTTTTTCCTCCTTCCTTATTTTTATTTCAGATTGATCAGGGACTTTCCTAACAATGTCAAAGAAAAGTTGAGAGGGTATTGTTGTTCCTCCAACTTGAATTACCTCCGCAACTAAATTTTCAGTCAATTCCATAGCAAGGTCTGTAGCAGTAATTGTCAACCCCCCCTGTACAGCAGAAACTTTTATATTTGAAAGTATAGGAATTGTATTTCTTCTTTCAACAACACTTTGAAAATGACTTAAACATTCTAATAATATTTTTTTCTTTATGATGAATTCCATATTTTATGACTCTAACATCCTTATAAGAAGTTGAACATCTTCATCAAAACTTACATCTTTATTTCTAAGTTCTTCAACCTTCCTTACAGCATGAATAACAGTAGTATGATCTCTATTACCAAATCTTCTTCCAATTTCAGGCAAAGATCGAGAAGTAAGGTTTTTTGAGAGATACATAGCAACCTGTCTTGGTCTTGCAATTGTTCTGGATCTTCTTGCAGAACTCATATCAGACATCTTTACATTAAAATGTTGGGATACTTTTTTTTGAATCTCTTCAATATTAACTTTCTTTTGGGAGGATTTTAAAAGATCTTTTAAAAGATCTTGGACCATATCAAGGTTTATTTCTCTCCCAACCAAAGAGGAAAACGCTGATAGCCTGTTAAGTGCACCTTCAAGTTCTCGAACATTGGTTGTTATTTTGTGAGCCAAAAATTCTAAAATATTTGATGAAATTCTTGAATTAAGTTTCTCTTCTTTGGCTTGAAGAATACCTAGTCTTAATTCATAAGTAAGAGGATGGATATCTGCAACCAAACCCCAGCCTAAGCGAGATCTCATTCTCTCTTCAATACCTTCAAGGTCTTGGGGTGATTTATCTGCTGAAATAATTAACTGTTTGTTTTGATCAATTAATGCATTAAATGTATGGAAAAATTCCTCCTGAGTTGAATCCTTTCCAGATATAAACTGAACATCATCTATCATTAAAACATCAACATTTCTGAACTGTTCTTTAAATGCAACTGTGTTTTTGAATCTTAAAGCTTTAATAAAATGATACATAAATTTCTCTGCTGACATATATATAACTCTTCTCAATGGATTTCTTTTTTTTATTTCATGAGCAATAGCATGCATTAAATGAGTCTTACCTAAACCTACTCCTCCATATAAAAACAAAGGATTAAAAGGAACATCCTTGGACTCGGTCACTCTTCTGGCAGCTGCAAAAGCTAATTCATTTGGTTTGCCAACAATAAAATTTCCGAATGTGAATCTATTATCCAAGTCAGAACTTATTGACTTGAAAACATCCTGACTGTTTTGTTCTTTAAGTTTTACTGATTCTTTTGTTGTTATTACTTGATTGTTATTCTTTTTTTTTGATACAATTATTTGGATATCATTTATTTTTAAATTCTGAACAAGCCAATAACTTTTAATAATATCCAAATATTGTTCAATGATTCTTGTTCGTATAAAATTACTTGGAGCACTCAAAATTACCTTGCGGTCTTCATAATCCTCCAATGTCAACATTTTTATCCAGCTTGCAAACTGAGCATCACCAATTTTTTGTCTTATCCTTCCTCTAACCGTTACCCACTGAGCTTGAATCTCTGAAAGATTTTTTTTTAAATCATCTGTCATTAAATTTTATCCTTGCTTCCAGGGTAAATCTGCAAATTTCCAACCACTAATTCTTCCCCTGTGACCAGTTTCATTGTGAGTGCCCTCAAAACCATCTGAACAGTTATAACAATTTTCATATCCTTGGGAAGTGAGAAATTCAGCTGCTGATCGCGAGCGAGCTCCAGATCTGCACAGAAAAATAATTTTGGATTCTTTATTGGATATATTATCTGAGATTTCTTTCAAAAATTTGGGGTTTTTTTCCATTATTGGAAAAGTTTGCCACTCAATAAATATTACTTTTTTTTTAATTGATTCTAGGTCAGGAACACCGACAAACGACCATTCTGCTGATGTTCGACAGTCAACTAAATAACTATTTTCGTCTTTTTCAAGAATATCCCAACTCTCTTGGGGTGTTAGGTTCCCTGCGTAATCTAAGTCCATAATAAAATCCACCAAACAAATAGCTTAGCTAATATAACAAATGAATCAATAAAAACTAAAAAAAAAATTATTGACTTATCTTCTTCAATCTCTGCGATAGTTTGGAAATAATTCTAGAGGCTGTGTTTTTCTTATAAACGCCCTTTGAAACTGCCTTAAACAAATTTGACTCAAGGTTAATAATTTTTCTTTTAGACTCTTCTTTTTTTTTTGAAACTATAAGACTATTAAGATTTTTAATACCACTTCTTATTTGAGATCTTCTATTTTTATTTATCTCTGACCTTTTTTCAGTTTGTTTAATTCTTTTTTTTGCAGATTTTATATTTGCCATAATCTAAGGGTTTATACTTTTGAATTTTAAAATGGTCAAGAATAATTTATTTGTTATTTAGGAAAAATACTGAAAATAGCGATTATTCCATCTCTTTCATTTAAAAAGTTAATCTCAAGCCTTTCACTTCCTCGTTGAAACAAATTTAATTTTTCAATTTTCCAACCAAAATTTGGTAATGTTTGTAAATAAAACTCCTGAACTTCTTTCTGAGAATACTGGCCTTTAGTTTGGGTTGAAACATATCTTCCATCCACCTTATCAAATAAAATCAAAGAATCATCTACATAATTCATTTCTTTGTAAATTGGAATATCCCCTAAACCCTCAATGAATAGATCTTCTGAGCAAACATTTAATTTTACAAACAAAATTAAGAAAGTTATCAATATTTTCATTTTAAAGCTGACAGTTTGCACAGAAAAATGTCGACCTTCCATTTTGAGTAATTTTTTTTATCGAGGATAAGTCTTTGCATCTTTTACATTTCATATTTTCTCTACCATAAACATTTAATTGGTTTTTAAAGTAGCCAATTTTCCAATCAGAAACAATAAAGTTTTTAATAGTAGTACCCCCTACCTTTATTGAATCTTTAAGAATCTTTTTTGTTGAACTAACTATTTTTAACATTTCATTTTTTTTTAATGATTTTGAAAGTCTATTTGGATTCACTAAAGCGTCAAATAATATTTCTGAACAGTAAATGTTTCCTAAACCAGCAACAAACTCTTGATTCATCAACAAATTTTTTATACTAACTTCCCTTTTATGATTTTTAAAAAAATAGTCAAAGTTAAATTTTTCCTTTAATGGCTCTGGACCCATTTTTATTAAGTGTTTGGAACTAGCAAATTTCTTTTTATCATAAAGCTTTAAAAAACCAAACTTCCTTATGTCATTATAAATTATCTTAAAATTATTAAATTCAAAAGACAAATGATCGTGTTTAATAAACTTCCCAGCTTTTGAAAATCTAAAATAACCGGTCATTCCAAGATGAAATAATAAAAATAAATTATTTTCATATTCTAATATTAAATATTTTCCCCTTCTATCTATTTTTGTTAATATTGTTTGGCTTAAACTTCTATCAAGATTTTTTGGAATTTCATAACGGAGTTTGTTATTAATAATATTAATTTTTATAGCTTTTTGACCAGTCATATGGGAATCTAAAAAAACCCTAACAGTTTCAACTTCAGGTAATTCAGGCATGGGAAAAAAAATTCTTAAAAATATTAAAACTTTAAATAAAAATAAAAAAGAAAATTTTGTTAGTCAAATCTTTTCAAACGTCTCAGAAAAATATGACTTAATGAATGATATAATGAGTTTTGGTTTGCACAGAATTTGGAAAAAAAAATTAATTGATCTTATGGATATTAATGATGATTCAATTATATTGGATCTAGCCTCCGGATCTGGAGATCTAACCAAGATTGTAAAAAAAAAGTTTGATTGTGAGTGCATAGTTTTTGATTCAAATCTTGAAATGATCGATCAGGCCAAAATTAAACTGAAAAAATTTAAAATAAAATATATTAATGGTAATGCTGAATTTTTGCCATTTAGAAGGAATTTTTTTGATTATGTTATGGTGAGCTTTGGTATCAGAAACTTTACTGATATTGACAGGTCTTTGAATGAAGTAAGAAGAATTTTAAAGAAAAAGGGTAAATTTTTTTGTATGGAATTTAGTGAAATAAATGATGTTGTGCTAAGAAAATTTTTTTCTATTTACTCAATAATTATTCCAAAATATGGAAAGATTTTTTTAAATAATGAAATTGCATATAAATATTTAGTTCAAAGTATCAGAAAGTTTCCGAATCAAATCCAACTTTCAAAAAAACTAAAAAAGGTAGGTTTTGAAAGAATTGAGGTTATTGATATAATGGGAGGCTTAGCATCAATTCACATATCAGAAAAAAAATGAAATTATTAAAAAAAAAGAAAATTCTAGTCATAGTGACTGGAGGCATTGCTTGCTACAAGGCGCTAGACATAATTAGAAAATTTCAAGAATATGAAGTTGAAGTAGAATGTATCCTTACCAAAAATGCTGGAGAATTTGTTAACATTCTTTCTTTCGAAAGTCTCCTTGGAAAAAAAGTTCACTTAAATCTATTTTCATTAGATCAAGAAAAAAATATGAGTCATATTCAATTGGGAAGAGGATGTGATGCTATATTAATTGTTCCGTGTACTGCAAATTTTCTTGCAAAAATAGCTAACGGTGTAGCTGATGATTTAGCTACCAATGTAATATTAGCATCAGACACAAAAAAGTTCATTGCCCCAGCAATGAATTCGACAATGTGGAATAACAGTGTTGTTAAAAAAAATATTAAATATGCAAAAAGAATTGGTTTCATAATATTAAAACCGAAAACTGGAAAACTAGCTTGTGGCACAAAAGGTTCAGGAAAGCTTATGAATGTAGATTTGATTGTCGATGAAGTTGCAAGATCGTTTTTTGAAAATAAACTTTCAGGAATTAAAGTTTTAGTTACTGCCGGACCATCGATCGAGAAGATTGACCCTGTAAGATATATAAGTAATTTTTCATCTGGTACTCAAGGTTATGAAATTGCAAAAGCATTATCAAACTTTGGAGCCAAGACAACGCTGATAAGCGGGCCTACAAACTTAGAACCCCCAAAAAATGTTAAATTAATTAATGTTAATTCTGGCAAAGAATTTCTTGAAAATGCAATTGAGAAACTTCCAGTAGATGTTTTCATTTCAGTTGCCGCCATTTCAGACTGGAAGTCAAAAAAAATTAATAAACAAAAAATCAAAAAAAGAAATGGTTTAGAAAGAATTCAATTTTCTAGAAATGTAGATGTACTAAGTAATATTTCGAAATCCAAACGAAGACCCCAATTGGTAATAGGCTTCTCAGCAGAAACTATAAATCTGATAAAAAATTCAAAGAAAAAGCTTCAAGATAAGGGTTGTGATTGGATCCTAGCTAATAAAGTAGATCTTGGTATGGGCTTTAAATCCAAAAAGAATAAAGTCTTTTTTCTGGAAGATAATAAAGTTGAATCATGGCCTTTAATGAAAAAAGAGCTAGTTGCATTAAAACTTGCAAAAAAAATTGTTTCTTTTTTTAAAAAGAATAAATTATAGAATATGGTTAAAATTTTATTCAAAATATTAAATAATGGCAAAGGATTATATAATCTTCAAAAAGCTACTGAAGAAAGTGCTGGATTTGACTTGGTTGCAGCTGTATCCGAAGATTATGTTTTAAAAAAAAATCAGACTACTTTGGTCCCTTGTGGGTTTTCATTAGAAATGCCTACAAATTTTGAAGCTCAAGTAAGACCAAGATCTGGAATTGCTCTTAAAAATTCTGTAACTGTTTTAAATTCACCAGGAACAATTGATGCAGATTATAGAGGAGAGGTTGGGGTTATATTAATAAATCACGGTATCAAAGATTTCATAATATCCCGAGGGATGAGAATTGCTCAAATTATATTTTCGGAACTACCTAATATAGATCTATTAGAAGCAAAAGAGTTAAAATCTTCAAAAAGAGATACAGGTGGATTTGGTTCGACAGGAACCTAACTTTAGGAGAATAGATTGTTTAAAATCCAAAAAAGAATAATTTATGCAATTGAAGCAGTTGTTGATATTGCTCTAAACTCTGGACTAAAACCAGTACAAAATATATCAATTGCAAAAAGACAGAAGATTCCAAAAAGATATCTAGAACAAACTCTTCAAATTCTGGTTAAAAATAATATTTTAGTTGGTTCCCGAGGTCCAAAAGGAGGTTATAGATTGGCTAAAGAGAGAAGAAAAATTAAGGTATCTGATATAATAAGAACGGTAACAAATGATGAATCAAAAGAAATCTGCAAATCAGAACTATCCAAAAAAGTTATAGAACCAATAATAAATAGTATATCAGATAAGTGCTTCAAATTTCTAGACGAACTTTCAGTAGAAGAAGTTTGTAAAATTGCAAAAGAGAAAAAGTTGCAAAAATTCGCTGATAAGAAGGTTGACTTTGTTATCTAAAAGGAAGGAAAAAATTTTTGATTCTATTGATGAAACAATAGGAAACACACCTTTGGTAAGACTTAATAATATTAAAAGAAAACTAAACTTGCATGGAAATATTATAGCCAAATTGGAGTTTTTTAATCCCCTTGGTTCAGTTAAAGATAGAATTGGTCTTGCCATGATTAACAAAGCAGAAAAAGAAAAAAGAATAGATTCTAACACAACAATAATTGAGCCTACCTCTGGAAACACTGGAATATCCTTGGCATTTATATGTGCAGCAAGGGGATACAAATTATTGCTGACTATGCCAAATAGTATGTCCCTTGAAAGAAAAAAAATGTTGCTTTTTCTTGGTGCAAAAATAGTCTCAACACCAAGGGAATTGGGAATGAATGGGGCAATAAAAAAAGCAATGGAATTGAAGAAAAAAACACCAAATAGTATTATTCTTAATCAATTCCAAAATTTCTCCAACCCAGAAATACATTTTCAAACAACAGCTCAAGAGATTTGGGATGATTGTAGCGGAAACATTGACAACTTTATGGCTGGAGTAGGAACTGGGGGAACAATTAGTGGAGTTGGAAACTTTTTAAAAAAAAAGAAAAGTAAAGTAAAGATTTACGCTGTAGAACCTGAAGATTCAGCTGTCATAAGTGGGTGTGATGCTGGTTCACATTCTATTCAGGGTATAGGTGCAGGTTTCATACCCAAAACACTTGATATGAAAATAATTGATAAAACCATTTCAATTAGCAATACATCTGCTTTTAATTATTCTAGAATTTTAGCTAAATACGAAGGAATTACAGGAGGGATTTCCTCAGGAGCTGTATTAGCAGCTGCTGTAGAAATTAACGAAAAAATAGATATGAAGGACAAAAACACAATAATAATCATACCATCTTTTGCTGAAAGATATCTCTCTACAGATCTTTTTAATGATATTTGATAATGAGTATGTTAAGTGAAAAAGAACTTGAAAAATATTCCAGACAAATCTTAATTGAGAAAGTTGGAATAAAAGGACAAGAGAAAATCAAAAGATCATCTATTATTTTAATTGGATGTGGCGGGCTTGGAACTTCGGCTGCCCAATACCTTGCTATGGCAGGGATTGGTAAAATAAAAATTGTTGATTCTGACAAAGTTGAATTGAGTAATTTAAATAGACAAACACTATTATTTGAAAAGGATATTGGGAAGAAAAAAACAGAGGCTCTAATTAAAACTTTAAAGAAAATTAATCCTGATGCAGAACTCAAAATTGAGAACACCAAGATTCAAAAAAACAACATAAATCAGTTACTTGAAAATCATCAGATTGTTATTGATTGCACTGACAATTTTAAATCCAGATATTTAATTAATAAATCTTGTTTTTATAACAAGAAAATTTTAGTTTCTGCTGCTCTTCAGAATTTTGATGTTCAAGCATTAGCTTTAGCTCCCTGGAAAAATGAAAAAAATCCATGTTATGAGTGTGTTTTTCCAAAGACAAAAATTAATAATGAATTAAATTGTGATCAAATGGGTATTTTAGCGCCCATTGCTGGTTTAGGAGGGATACTCCAAGCGATTCTAACTATAAATATTATTTTAGGTGCTAATTATGGTATTTTTAGAGAGTTTCACTCATTTGATTGTTTTAATAGAAACTTTAAAAAAATAAGAATCAGAAAAAATAATGACTGTAAAATTTGTAAGATTTAATGTTTATATACGCTAAATTTTATACTATCTGGAGGAAGTTTTCCCTGGACAAAACTCTCAATATTTCTAATCACTCTCTCCCCCATAGCAATTCTACTCTCCCTTGTGGCAGAACTTATGTGAGGAAGCAGAACTACATTTTCACATTCAAGAAGTTTCATCGTAACCTGAGGTTCGTGCTCAAAAACATCTAACCCTGCCCCACCAACTTTTTTGTCGTACAAAACATTTGCCAAAGCCTCTTCATCTATAATTTCTCCTCTTGAAGTGTTAATAATAATGCAGCTTTTTTTTATGAATTTTAAGCGTTTCTTTGACAATAAATGAAATGTTTCTGGGGTAAATGGACAATGAATACTTATGACATCTGAACAAGCTAACATTTCATTTAAATTGTTCCAATATTTTGCTTCAAACTCTTTTTCAATTTTTTTTCTAGCTCTTTTTCTATTATGATAATTGATTTCCATTCCTAACATCTTCATTCTTTTTGCAACTGCAATTCCAATCCTACCCATACCTATTATACCAAGTTGCTTTCCCTTTAATCTTTCTCCAATAGTTTCATTTGGTCCCCAACCAGTCCAACTTCCATTTTTTAATTTTTTTTGAGCCAATAATATCTTCCTAGCAATCATTAAAATCATAGTTAAAACCAGATCAGCTGTATCATCAGTCAGTACATCTGGTGTATTAGTAACTAAAACTTTCCTATCTTTGGCAGTGATTAAATCAATATTATCAACTCCGTTTCCAAAATTAGCGATTAATTTTAATTTTTTTCCTGCTTTAATGATTGAAGCATCGATTGTATCTGTTATACAAGGAATTAGAATATCTACATCTTGAATTTTTTTTTTTAGATCCTTATAAGAGTACCTTTTGTCAGATTTATTCTGGACTATTGTATATTTTTTTTGTAGTTTTTTCTCTATATTTTCCGGTAATTTTCTTGTAAGCAAGATTATGTTTTTTTTAAGATCTTTTTTATTCATTTTAGTATTCTCAACTATATCACCTAATGATCTATTAGGTTCCAAAAAAAAAAAATTTTTAGCTACAAGATATAATGAAGTAAATGTTCGAATTGGACCTGGAATTAACCATTTAAAATTATACAAAATATTGATTAAAGGTTACCCTCTGAAAATAATTGAGGAATTTGAAAATTGGTTTAAAATTCAAGACTACAAAAAAAGAGAGGGGTGGGTTTCTAAAACTCAATTAAACAAAGAAAGTTTTGCAATAATAACAAAATTATCAAGCAACCTTCATAAATTTCCAAACTCGAAATCTAAAATTCTAGCAATTGCTGAAAAAGAATTTATTTTTAAAATTATTAAATGCAAAAAAAAATGGTGCAATGTTTCCGATACAAAAGAAATTAAAGGATGGATTAAAAAAAAAGATCTATGGGGATCCATTTTTGATTATTAAAGAATTATTTACCTTTCATAATTCTATCTACAAGCTCTTTTACCTTTGGAATAAAACCACCTTTGTAAAAAGGATCTCTTGCAAATCTGTAAACAGAATGACCAGCAAACATTAATTCATTCTCAATAGAGGATATACCGTGACTTATTCTTTGGAGCGTTTTTTGAATGCAGAAGGATCTTGGATCGGCTTTTTTTCCAGTTGTACCTTTTTCATTCTGTGACCAGTTACTAAACAAACAAGATGATAGACAACCCATACAATCAATTTGATCTTTTACTATTTGACTTGCTTTTTTCAAAGTAACCCAAATCAATGTGTCACTGGGAGTCGTCATGGGTTTGGCAAAACCCTTTTTTATCCAGTTTATTATTTTTGATTTGTCTGAGTGTTTTACATAGTAAGCTCTATTTCTGGGTCCAATTTCAATTTTTTCGTTAAATTCATTTGTTTGTTCTTTTAAATAAGGAGTTTGTCTAAATGATCTTTCTTCCAGTTCCTTTAAAAAATCATTTTTAACAGCTGATGAATAAAAGCCTGTTGGGCTAAACCTATGGAGAGAAACCTCTCCTTTTTTAATTGTTAAAAGTTTTTTTTTCCATTCTTCTGGGATTGGACTTTCAACAGTGAGTAATGGTCTGGTGCCAAACTGAAAAGCAATTTTTCCTATTTCCTTATTATTTATCCAATTGGACCACTCACTAAGATTCCAGACTCCACCAGCCATTACAATGGGAACTTCATTTAAATCAAATTGATTCATCAAAGACCTTAAATCTTTTACTCTGGGATATGGTGGTTGAGGCTTAAGAGGATTTTCACTATTGGATAATCCATTATGACCCCCTGCCAACCAAGGGTCTTCATAAACCACTCCTCCTAGAAATTCAGATGTTTTTCTGTAAGACCTTTTCCATAGAGCGTTGAATGCTCTGGCAGATGAAACTATCGGATAATAAAAAACTTTATACTTGGCGGCAATCTCAGATAATTTGTAAGGCATTCCTGCACCGCATGTTACCCCATCAATAATTCCTGAAGCTTTTCTTAAGGTTTCTTCGAGAATTTGTTCTGCTGCAGCCATTTCCCATAAAATATTTATGTGGATTGGGGCTTTATCTCCTGCAATATCTCTTGCAACTTTTGCTTGTTCAACTGCTCCAGCAACTGCATAATCAATTAATTCACGATGTCTTCCAGATCTTGTCTTTTCTTTGTAAACTTGGGGAATTAAATTTCCATTTTCATCATATGAATCAGCATTGACACCAGAAAATGTTCCAACACCACCAGCTTTTGCCCAAGCTCCAGAGCTTTCTCCACTACTCACAGCAATACCTTTACCACCTTCAATAATTGGCAAAGATTCTTTACCTGATATAATCATTGATTCAAGCATCTCTTTTCTCAAACATCTTTTATGCTTAACTTTACCTTACCTCTATCATCAACGCCAATAACTTTTACTTTAACTTCGTCTCCTTCGTTTACAACATCAGTGGTCTTCTCTACTCTCTCATTTTTTAATTGGCTAATATGAACTAATCCGTCGCGACTACCCATAAAATTAACAAATGCCCCAAAATCTGTGGTTTTAACAACTTTTCCTGAATAAACTTTCCCAATTTCTGGTTCAGCAACAATATCACTAATCATTTTTTGTGCTATTTCTCCTTCGCTCGATTTTGAAGAGAAAATTGTTATTATTCCATCATCATCTATTTCTACTTTTGCACCAGAAATTTCACAAATTTCTTTTATTACTTTGCCCCCAGATCCAATAACTTCTCGAATTTTAGATTTATCGATTTTCATATTAAAAATCTTTGGAGCATATGGCTTCGTTGTTTTTCTTGGTCCACTTACAACTTTTTCCATTTCTAATAAAATGTGTTTTCTTGCATTCAAAGCTTTAGACAATGCATCCTTCATAATATCTTCAGTTATTCCATCAACTTTTATGTCCATTTGAAGCGCAGTTATTCCACTTTTAGTTCCAGCAACTTTAAAATCCATATCACCTAAATGATCCTCATCTCCGAGAATGTCAGTTAAAACTACAAAATTATTTTTTTCTTTTATAAGGCCCATTGCAATTCCAGCCACTGACTTTTCTATAGGCACACCTGCATCCATAAGAGCAAGAGATGCTCCACATACAGTTGCCATTGACGAAGAACCATTTGACTCGGTTATTTCTGATACTACTCTAAGAGTGTAGGGAAAATCTTTTACTGATCTTAAAATAGGATTGATTGCTCTCCAAGCCAACTTACCATGCCCAACTTCTCTTCTTCCTGTTGAACCAATCCTTCCAACCTCATTAACTGAAAAAGGAGGAAAGTTATAATGTAGCAAAAATTTCTCCCTGAAATCTCCATCTAATGTGTCCAACATTTGTTCATCACTGCTTGTGCCCAGGGTCGTTGTCACAAAGGCTTGAGTTTCTCCTCTTGTAAACAATGCACTTCCGTGAGCACTATCAAGTAAATCAACCCTAACATCTATTTCTCTGACAGTATCTAAATCTCTTCCATCAATTCTTTGTTTGGTTTTAAGTATTGATGCCCTTACAATTTCTTTTTCTAAACTCTTTATTGCGTCATTAATTAAATTTACATCTTCATCATTTTCGCTAAATTTTTCCAAAATCTTTGCTCTGGCTTCACTTAATGATTCATTTCTTTTTTTCTTTTCTTTTATTTTATAAGATGATTCTAGATAAGAAATTCCAAATTTTCTGAGATCTTCAATATAGCTTAATTTTTCTGGGACATTTAGCTCCCAGGAAGGCTTGGCAGATTTCTCTGCAAGCTCTATAATTTTGTTAATTACTGACTGAAATTCATTAAAACCAAATTGAACAGCTCCAAGCATTATATCTTCTGGCAACTCATTAGCTTCAGATTCAACCATCAGGACCCCATCCCTAGTTCCTGCAACAACTAGATCGAGTTCGCTATCTTTCAACTCTTCTTTCGTAGGATTAAGTATATAATCCCCATCTGTATAACCAACTCTTGCACATCCAATTGGTCCTAGAAAAGGAAGTCCAGAAATTGTTGCAGCAGCCGAAGCTCCAATCATAGCGCAAATTGCTGGATCATTTTCGCCGTCATAACTAATTACTGTACAAATTATCTGGGTTTCATTTTTAAAATCCTTATGAAATAAGGGCCTCATAGGTCTATCAATTAATCTTGAATTTAAGATCTCAATTTCTGAAGGCCTGCCCTCTCTTTTAAAAAAACCACCTGGAATTTTGCCAGCAGCATAAGTTTTTTCAATGTAATGAACAGATAAAGGGAAAAAATCAGAATTTTTGTCCGCATCCCTTGATGCAGTTACAGTGCATAAAACTGAGGTTTTACCTAATGTCGCCAAAACAGAACCCTCAGCTTGTCTTGCCATTAAACCTGTTTCTAACTTTAAATTTAGACCTTGCCAATCTAATTGAACACTCGATATATCAAACATATTTTTTTCTCCTTTGCTAAAACTTATCTTCTTAGCCCAAGAGATTTTATTATTGAGTCATACCTATCTGTGTTTTTTTCTTTTAAGTAACTTAACAGTTTTTTTCTCTTCCCGACTAGACGCATCAAACCTCTTCTTGTGTTATGGTCTTTTTTATTAGATTTTAGATGCTCAGTTAAATTTTTTATTCTTTTTGTAAAAACTGAAACTTGGAATTCACTGCTTCCAGAATCTTGATTTTTTTTAATCTCCTTTGATTCTTTTTTTACAACCTTTACATTTTCTTTCTTTTCTACCATTCTTTTCCTTTCAAATTCTTTTTCAAAAATTTTTTAATACCTTTTTAGGATAAAAATTCTCATTGGCATAATAACCAATAGCTACAATATTATTTTCAAATTTTGCGATTGTGAAATCATTATTCTTATTTTCTTTGATAAACATAAAATCTTTTCTCATCTTTATTGATCTACCTTTAAGTATATGATCAAATTCATTTTTATCCAAAACTATTTGGTTAGCATCATTAAAAACCAAGTTCACTGGTTTAACAACATTTATGCGCTCATCACTATGCACTAAACTTAACAAATAATCTAGTGAAATAAGTTTTTTATTAAGATCGCCAAATCCAACTCTTCTTAATGAAATTAGGGTACCATAAGTTCCCATCGATTCAGCCATGTCTTCAGCGAGACTTCTAATATATGTACCTCCACTACATTTTACATAAAAAAGAGTTTTATCTTCAGACAATTTCCTTAAAAATTTAGTTTTGTAAATATTTATACTTTTCTTTTTTAATTCAAATTTTTTTTTTTTTCTTGCTAATTTATATGCTCTAACTCCATTAATTTTTTTTGAAGAAAATCGATGAGGAGTCTGAAATATTTCTCCAGAAAAAGATTTAATTATTCTTTTTATAGATGATATTCTGGGATATTGTTTGTTTTTTGATATTATTTCTCCTTCAAAATCTCCAGTTGTTGTCTTCAAACCCCACTGAACTGTAAAAACATATTCCTTGGAGGAGTTTTCTAAATATTTTATTGTTTTAGTTGCTTTACCCAGAGCTATTGGAAGAAATCCAGAAGCCAGTGGATCTAATGTACCTATATATCCAGCTTTACAGTTTTCATAAATATTTCTAACCTTTTGCAATGCTAAATTTGAAGACATTCCTATTGGTTTATCTAAAAAAATCCAACCTATTAAACTCTTTTTCAAAATTTTTGACCTTTTGTAATTAAATCGACTAAATTAATTAATTCCCAAGTTTTTTTCTTTTTTAAAGTCCATCCTAAATCTTAATTTAGGGGTGTACCTTAATTCAATCTTCTTTGAAAATTCTTTCTTAATTCTTAACAGATTTTTTTCTACTGCATCAATAATGCTTTCTTCATCTACATTATTTTGATTAGAAAAATTCTTTAGAAAAACCGTTGCAATTTTTGCGTCTTTTGAAAGTTCAACATCTCTGATAAAAATTAAAAAACTCTTTCCATCATAATCTGTAAAATTTTGTGAGACAAATATCTCTGCTAATGTTCTTTTTATTAATTCTGCAACTTTTAGTAGCCTAGGTTTTTTGGGAATTGTTTTATAAAGTTGCAAGTCATTTTTTCTTCTCATTAGTCTCTCTAATGTAAAATTCAATTTTGTCATTTTCTTTAATATCATTAAATTTTAAAAAATTTATTCCGCATTCAAGACCCGATATTACTTCCTTAACTTGATTTTTTTCTCTTTTTAATGATTGGATCTCTACTTCTGCAATTAATTTTTCATCTCTTATTATCTTTGCAAAGGCATTAGAGGTAACTTTCCCTTCTTCGACCATACATCCTGCGACTTTATTTGAATCTGAAATTTCAAAGACCTTTTTTATTTCTGCATTTCCAATAAGTGTTTCTTTAATTTCATCATTAAACAACCCATCAATTACTTTTTGCGCCTCATCAATGACTTCATAAATAATAGAAAAATATTTTATACTTATTTTTTCTTTCTTTGATAGTGTTTTTGCCTGAATGTTTGCTTTTACATTGAATCCAAAAATTTTTGCGTCCGATGCAATTGCTAGAGTTACATCCGATTCATTGATCTCACCAACCCCACTATGAATGACCTTTATTTCTATATTTTCTGAGTTCATTTTCTTTAAACTTTGTTCAATTGCTTCTTTTGAACCGTGAACATCAGCCTTAACAATAACCGAAAATATATTTTTAATATCCTTTCCTGCGCTTTCAAGCATCTGATCTAATGAAACTCTTTTCAATGAAGAATTTTCTTCTATTCTTTTTCTTCTCGATCTATATTGAGTAACCTCTCTAGCTCTAGATTCACTGTCTACAACAACTAGTTTGTCAGCTGATTCTGGGGCTCCAGACAATCCAATAAGTTCAACTGGATAACTTGGTAAAGCTTTAGTTTCTCTTTTACCCTCATCATTATATAAAGCCCTAACTTTACCCCATTCCTTTCCTACTACAACTATATCCCCGACTTTCAATGTACCATTCTGAATTAATATTGAGGCAACTGTTCCTTTCCCTTTTTCAATTTTAGATTCAATTACTGTGCCTTCAGCGTTTCTATTTGGGTTAGCCTGTAATTCAAGGATCTCTGATTGTAATACAATTGATTCAATAAGATCATCTAATCCTTGACTGGTTTTTGCCGAGACATTAACAAAAACATTTTCACCACCCATTTTTTCGCTAATTATTTCATACTTCATAAGATCATTTTCAATTTTCTGAGGATTAGCAGTTGGCAAATCAATTTTATTTATTGCAACTATTATTGGACAACCTGAGGCTTTTGCATGGCTAATTGCTTCAATAGTTTGTTCATTCACACCGTCGTCAGCAGCAACAACAAGCACTATGATATCTGTTATATTTGATCCCCTTGCACGCATCTGACTGAATGCAGCATGACCCGGAGTATCTATGAAAGTTATTTTTTTCTTATTTTTAGTTTCTACAATGTATGATCCTATGTGTTGAGTGATTCCTCCTGCCTCACTAGATGCAACTTTCTTCTGTCTTATTGCATCAAGAAGGGATGTTTTACCATGATCCACATGCCCCATTACTGTTACTACTGGAGGCCTCTCTTCAAGATCTTTATCTAAATCTTTTCTTCCATCCAAACCCATCTCAACATCTGATTCACTTACCCTTTTTGGAATATGTCCTAACTCAATTACTAAAAGTTCAGCCGTATCACCATCAATTGTCTGATTGATTGTTGCCATAACTCCTAATTTCATTAATACTTTGATAAGTACTGAGGATTTTTCTGCCATTCTTGAAGCTAATTCATTAACTTCAATAAAATCAGGAATAATAATATCTTTTTTCTTTCTTTCTTTATTTTCCAGAGAATCTTTGCTCTCTAATTTATTTAAATTTCTTAGCTTCGCTTTTTCTCTTGCTCTTTTTACTGCTGCTAAAGATCTTACTTTTTCATTATCATCATTTAATGCCTGTGAAATAGTTAGTTTGCCTTGTCTCCTATTCTCAAAGCTTTTTGGTGACTTTGGAAACTTTGAGGGTTTAATTTTATTGTCATTTTCTTGTTGATTTTCATCAAGAATTAATTTTTGTTCAGATGATGGCTTAATTGGAAATTTTTTTGGTTGTTTCTTGAGTAATTTTTCATCTTCAGATTTTTTATTTTTTTCTTCAGAATTATTTTTTATATCTAATGGGGTTTCTTTACTGTCATTTTTTTTTGTTGTAGATAATGGAAGATTAGCTTCTAGATCATTAGATTCATTTTGCTTTGTAGTTATTTCATCAATATCAATTTTTTTTAGTCCGCTAAAGGTTCTTTTTTTTTTTACCTCAACAGAGACCGATTTGCTCCTTCCGTGAGAAAAACTCTGTTTTATCTGCCCTACATTAAATGTCTTCTTTAATTGAAGTTTTCCTGAGTTTTCGACCTTTTTATCTTTATTTTCATCCATTTTTATCCTCAAACCAATGTTTTCGTGATTCAATAATTATTTCTTCTGCTTTTGAATTATCTATGTCATTAATTAGTTCTAGTAACTCATAACTAGAAAGATCCGCAAGCTGATCTCTTGTTTTAATATTATTTTCCTTTAACTTTAACAATTGTTCAGTTGATAAATATTTCTGGGAAAGAAGATATTCATCAACACCTTCTTTTTTCAACAACTCAAAATTTTCGGCTTCGATTTTTTCTAAATATACTTTGGCCCTGTTAATTAATTCATTGGAAAGATTTTCATCGAAACCTTCGATTGATGACAACTCGTCTTGAGAAACCATCGCTATTTCTTTTATTGATGAAAAACCCTCTGTTACAAGAAGGTGTGCAATTACCTCATCAACATCAAGGTTTGAAATAAATTTTTGCGATAAATTCTTAAACTCCTCACTTCTTCTATCAGATTCCTGAGATGTTGTTAATATATCAATACTCCACCCTGAAAGAGCACTTGCTAATCTTACATTTTGTCCTCTTCGGCCAATTGCAAGACTAAGTTGATCATCTGGAACAATAACATCTATTTTTTTTAAATCTTCTTCAATTATCACTTTATCTACCTCAGCTGGACCAAGCGCGTTGACAACAAAGGTAGCAATATCTTCAGACCATAAAACAATGTCGATTTTTTCCCCTTGAAGTTCATTAACAACTGCTTGAACTCTACTGCCTCTCATTCCCACGCAAGCTCCAACTGGATCAATACTTTTTTCTTTGGTATAGACAGCAATTTTAGCCCTGCTACCCGGATCACGCGCAACTGACTTTACTTCAATAATCCCATCATAAATTTCGGGAACTTCTTGTTGAAAAAG